>Ga0099825_1003451_pt1 | contig 21038 bp, 13 predicted proteins | sample SiratroredBW_FD_76838 | JGI IMG/M metagenome (GOLD analysis project Ga0099825, IMG submission 76838) | Root nodule microbial communities of legume samples collected from California, USA - Siratro red BW | ecosystem: Host-associated > Plants > Roots > Nodule | place: USA: California | collected... | reverse complement strand
AACACGACTGTGCATAAGAACTTTTTCTAACTTCAAATGGCTTCATCCATTCAAACAATTGCGAGATCGTTAACTATCTTTATACAGGTGTTGTTTTTCAAAGTATAAAACTAGTCATGGTTGACATTTGAAAAGGAATGTCCTTCAAAGTATTCAAAAAGTGTGTGTTACGAAGATTAGTTGAGAACCATATGAAGAAGTTTCTACATGATTATCGATATCTTGTTCGGATTGCTGGTGGACATGCTTATTATACCATAACTCAATTATAAGATGAGAAAGATTTAGATGGAGTTATCAACATCTAGAGTGCAAATCCAACTTTCCAATCATAATTTCTCGAAAAATAAGTTCTTCATCACCAACACCAACCCTCATAGCCACAACCCACCCCACCATCATTTGATTTGAACAATACAAATTGAATTTGATTTGAACAACAAAAATTGAATTTGATTTGATCAACAAAAATTGAGAAGAATGGGAAGCTAATATACAATCCTACACCCACATTCTTATTGGTCCATCCACATCAAATCATTATTTCTCCCCCACATATGCGAACACATTGTCATAACCTTCCATCTTTAGAACTTTTAGTGAAAATGAAGATGGCATTCTCTCCCAACATGCAGATGACAACATAAATATCCGCATAGAATAATAACAACGTTAATAATCATTTATTTTAACTACATCCCTTCCTAACACTTCCAAACATATATCATCTTCCTCAAGAACATGTTGAGTTCAATTATGCATTTGACCACGAGGCTGTGAACATCCGTAGGGAACATTGTTCCAGGAATGCTATTCCACAAAAAGGAGCAATTACTAGATGCACTAAACAAGACCCTTCTACAAATCCACACACTTCTTTTCCAAAGTACAAAATACAAGACCTTGCATTTTCTTCATCTAAACCCCATTTTTAAGAAAAGACTAATAATACAAAATGTTTTAAATGTTTGGTTTATCGACACATTGCCTCTAAGTGTCCAAATAAAATGGTTATGATGTTGAAAGATGACGAGGAAGTAAGTTCACAACATTCTTCATTGTTTTTTTTTTTTTTTTTAATTCCTCAAGTGATAAAGAGTGAATTATCTCCATTTACTGACTATTAAGCACATTAGACATGCTAAACAATATTATTAAGCACATTAGACATGCTAAACAATATTTTAAATAAACTTAAAGAGAAATTATTTTTCACACAAGGTGTCTAATCATGAATAGAATTTGCACTATTGTAGTAAGTCAAATGATGATGAAGTATGGAAAATAAAGAATAACAAGAAGGGAGAGTTGAATTGTAATTTAATTTATTTTTAAAAGCTTTTCAAAATTATCATTTAATTAATTATACTAGTGACAAAATTTGGTTTATAAATCAACCAAATTTTTATGAATCATTTGTCTGGAAATTTTCTTATTTATTTGACTAAAGATCATACTGTGATTCTTTTATCTAATAGATACACCTAATGTATATTTGATCTTAGAGAGTTCATTAAGACAGACAGTGATGCAATCCTGCCTTCAAGACTGCACATAAGAATAAAGAGGTCATTAAACTAGAGCTTTGATTAGGAGCTTATTCGAAGATTAATTAAGCTTGTTTCGGTCTCCAAACAAACTTTTAGACCCAAGTTCAAAATTAGAGAAGAGCACTCTAGAAACTTTGGAGTTTCAAGATTATAAAACCTCTATTTGTAAAAATTGTATAGAGTAGTATATAATTTATTTTGGACCAAGTAAAATAGGATTTGGACCTTGTATTTTGGGTCAAGGTAGTATAGGAATTTAAATTTTGGCCCTTATATTTGGACCAAAGAAAGGAATAGGTTTTCTTAAATTTTGGGCCTAATATTTAGGCCTAATATTTGGGCCAAACTCTAACCCTAAGAGAGAGAGCGCCTAGGATATGAGCTAGGGTTTAAGTGGTGTCTCACATGCTTTCTATGCTCTTTGTCACATGTCACCTTGTCAATGGAGATGATCCTCTCACATTCATGGCTTGACATACGTTATTCTCTAATCAGAGAGTTTTTTAAAAAAAATTGTCATACAAACTAAGGTTAGGATTATGGTTAGTCTTAATTTTTTCTATTATAATCCTTGAAAAGAGAAAAATCAATGATTGTCTTTCACTTAGAAGATGAAGAGACTTTGAAATCATTTTGGAAATAGATTCTTGAACAAGTGAGAGGTTGTATTTTATTTTAGCCTACTCATGTAAATAAATCTTTATTGAAACAAAAATGAAAAAAAAAAAAAAGATATGAAAAAATGATGAAGAAAAAAATGGAAAATACTTAGAAAGACAATATAAATGAGAAATGCTTAGAAAACCAAAAGAAGCAAAATTATGTTGAAATAATTTAAAAAAGAATAATTGTATTCTACTCACATTAGTTTTTGGATTTATTCTTCAATTCTCCTTTATTATCTACAGGTTTTAAGTTTCTTATGTTTAATTTTATCTATCTTTTATTAAAATCAAATTAAAATAATATCATAATGGTTTATATTTTAATAGATTTTGAAAAATACATATTAAGTTGATTTTAATTTTAATTATGTATTTAATAATTTTTTATTAATCTAAAATTTTGTACACATAATATATGTGATAGAAATTTTAAAAATTTACACTCGAAAGACTAAGACATTTTTGTAGATAAGACTTCTGAATTAAAATTGAGATAATTCAAAGATAAATTTTGAAATTTTATTATTTAACTAAATTAATGGTATTTAATAACGTAACATTTAAGATAAATTAGAGCAATGTAATTTGATGCCTCCTTTTAACTACATTCTACACTGTGTAGATAAGACAAACAGAGGTGAAATTAATGTCTGAATTGCACTGCTATCAACGTGGTCCAGCCATGCTATATATTGAATCCTCAAAAGAAAAAAAAAAAGGGTTCGTTGTCCTAAACAAGTCAGAGTTGCACGTGAAGTTCTCGTGTTTCACATCGCCATTGCCTGCATTATAATCAACAGTTAGTATTAATCGAATTGTTAACTTAACTTCCATTCTTTTAAGTCACTCTCATGTTGGTCCTTGTTTTTTAAGGAATCCTCACCACATGTCCCTTCATCTTCGACCCACATGGCCACACAGAGCTTCGTGTGAAAATTATTCAAATACCCACCATTTTCTCTGTAACATGCATCATAAAATAATCACCTGGATCTTCTCTCAATTGCTTATTCTTTTGGGATATTTTGTTCATGACTTTCTGCAAAGGATGCTATGGTTAGTATAAAGGTTAATCTAGAAACACTAAATACTAAACATTAAACATTAAGCATAATTTAAGTGTTTATTATTTTAAAATGTAATTAGTTTTTTTAGATGATAATTTTTTGTTTTAATTTAGATTTCTGGATTACTTAAAAGTTGAAATTAAAATTGAAATAGTAAAGTCTATATCTTTTTCTTGATTGTAGTCTTGTGATATTAGTCTAACTTTATTTTTTTATCACGTTTTCTTCTTTATCTAACTAGATTTTAGAGACCTGTCTGGTATCGATTATACTTTGATTAGATAGAGGTCACACTAATATTCAAACATAATTTTTGTCGAATTGATTTAGCTTTTATTCTATCACAAGAATCAAACCTTCGTCTGATAGTCGCTTTATAATATTTTTGGCCTCAATCTGAGATACCATGGCTACTTCAGCTTAATTTTTGAAAGAAGATCTGGTTCTTATGTTGTCATGTTTCTCTCCTCGAATTTGTTCATGTGGGTGCAATGAGACATATTTCCATTTCTTATAAAGGTTTGCCTAAACTGAGATGACACATAGGATTCTTCATCTAACGTATCCTTTGTGTCTATTGTTTTTGCTTTCATCTGATTCCCTTATTGTCTTTACATATGGATAAACTTTTTTCTCTTTTCTCAACTGGTTTAGTAATTTGCTAATCTACAAAATCATTTTCAATATCTGATAGTTTTTTATTAGTTTGAGAAACATCGTCAAACATGACATATGTGGTTCCTTTACAATCAAGGTTCGAGATTTGTATCCTCTATAAGCCTTTGACTTTTTCTGATAAGCTATAAATGTTCCCTTGTCAACCTTGGAGTCAAACTTTCCAATTTGATCCTTGGTATTTAAAATATAACACATATCCAAAAGAATGAAAATAACTTATGTAAGGTTTTTTTTGTAACATTCCAAAATTTGTAGTATTTTCAAATACAATGATAATATAATATTTTCAGATAAATGTAATATCCAATACATTATCAGACGTTCAATATAAACTCTAGACAATGTACTCCATAAAGATTGAATTAAAATAATGATCCTCTATAATAACTTTAAGTGTTGACAATTAATTTTTTTTCTGGAAATATAAAACATTGAGTTAAGAAAAATCCCTACTACACCAGTTCATCTATTGTCTAACTTCTGATCATTTACTATATCATCTAACATGTTACAACTTGCATTCATCTGGTTTACTATATATTATATTCATATGTTTTGTAGACTATTTGACAAGACATTTCTATTATCATCTGTGAGGTATGCTCAAAAGCTATTGTCTAGTCATATGAACATTATCATCCATCACCCTTCATATAGTTAAACCTTCTAGTATGGCCATATGCCATATTATCTTCTAATGTAATCTCTGTGGATGGTTCATCTTTCATATTGCTTTTGAAATTCATCTATCAGATAAACGTTGAGATTCATATACCATCCATGTAGGACTATTTTTGTTTTGAATTGTTCATTTGACATAACCCATATAAACCTTTGAGTTAGTTACTTCCAAGAGAAAAGCAAGAGATAATCAAATGTAAAAAGCACGATATGGAACTAAGTAGATTGAATTGGATTTGATTTTCCATTTTTGTGGAGAGCTACAACAAAATTGATATGGACATGCAGTGGATTGGATTAGATTTGGAGAGGTTTGAAGTGTTTGAGATTGAATTTGGAATGAATTCTAGTATGTGGTTGAGCCAAGACACTAAGAGGAAGTAAGAGAAGAGTCTTGAAGAAGACTACTATTTGGAGAGCTCAAGAACAAATAGAGACACCAAAATAATATTGAAAGCACAAAATTTTCATTCATAAGTTGAATTTTCAATTACAAGAGTCACCTATTTATAGAAAAAATTGTGCTTAACCCTAACTATTCACTAACCCTAACTCTTCACTTACCCTAACCATAACTTGAAAGTCAAGCTTGTAAAATCTCTCCAATGAGGTGATGACAAATGGCAAGCTAGGAGTGGAGAGAATCCTCTCCATAGGTAGCGTGACATGTGGTAAGGAGGTAGGGAAGCATGCGCCACCTAGCCCTAAGTAAACTCCATGAGGCATCACTTTCTCTTTCTTAGGGTTAGGGTTTGTCTTCTACAAACCTTAGTCAAAGTAAAAGGATCCAAAATTAAAATCCTACACTACCTTAATCCAAAAGACAAAGCCCAAAATTCTATTTTGCTAAGCCCAAAATAAATGCTACACCTACTCTATATAATTTTTATAAATAGAGGTATTGTTTTCTTAATGCTCCAAACTCTAGAGTGATCTCTTTAATTTTGAAGTTGGACCTAAATGCCTTATTGGAGGCCCAAATAAGCCCAATCAATCTCAAACTCCTTATAAGCTCTTGATCAATTTTCAAACTTTATGACCTCTTTATTCTTGTCTATAGTCTTGCAGATGGATTTTAGTCACTTATACTAAATGCGAATGATGGAAATAATGGTAAGTAATATATGATAAGTGTAAAATGAGTATGAATAAATATAAGAGGAAGTAAATATCTTTGAGCATTTAATGTTTGGATAAGTTTGGATAAAAACCTCATCAATGACTATTCCCATGTCAAAATATTACTATAGTGTTTATGTCTTCATAGAATATTACAAAACAAAACAAAAGTTATGGAATTTAACTAAATTGAGACCACAAGTAATGATTATAACATTTCCTACAAATAGAAGACACGAATTACACTTTCTGCATAAGAAAATAATGAAGAAATGTGAGGAAAAGTTAGAAAAACCGTGAGAAAAAGAAAAAAAGAAGAAAAATAAATATATATTCAATTTTCAAAGGTATGGAAAAGAAGATATATGTATTACTATCTATTTTCATTTGTAGGGAGGTAGCCTTAAGCCTTACATCCTCAAATTATTTCACAAACTTTTACTAATTTTTCATGGCAAATTATAATGATTTTTTTACACTTAAATCTTGCCCTTGTGCATTGATTTTCATATGGATTTGGTTTAATTCTATTTTAATGTTGAGCTTAGGACACATGATCATGTGTACTTTTTTAGAATGCTTGTGACTGGAGGATTTAATCCTTGAGGATTTAAATGGGTAGAAGATAAGATATTAGAAGGAGGATGTTGTTGATGTTGCTCATTTATCCTAATTATTCATTGCAATTACTATTCCCAGGTCATTGAAAATGTTATTCTAAATATTTTTTGTGTGTGTGTGTATTTGTGTGTGTAAACCATAACTAAATTAATAGATGAACGCTTCTAACTTTCCTCACTCATTTACGGTTGAAATATCGGCTTATTTCTCTGGCATCAAATGGAGCACAAATGTTGTGGAGAATTCAATTGCATTTGGAGGAATTGCTCATTCCACTCTAACCTTTACCCAAAATTCTAATATTCCATTAGTTTTAGATAAACCAGTAGTTGTTAGAGATGTAAAATATTTTCTCACCCAATCTATGATGTAAAATATTATTAGAGATGCCTATTGTGTAATTACTACAATAGAGAATCATGTAAAATATAGTGCAAAAAAGTAATATGTACTCTTTTTGTGTAGGATAAGATGTATATGAAAAGTATATGCAAATATCTATGAATTGGAATGGATGTATAATAAATCCAAAAATCACGCTACTATATGAAGATGAAATAAATTATTGTCTTACCTTTCATTTGTCATATTTTTCCAATAAACAATATTATATCAGAAGAAGATAATATTAATCCTTCAAACCATTATTAAAATTTGAAAGCTTATAGATTACATGTTTATTTGAATCGTCTACGAATCTTCCTATTTGTTTGTATTATTTCTTAATCTTTAGATTAATGAAATTTTTTCTAAGTTTAAAAATAATGCTCACTAAACAAAACATGACTATCGTCTAACCTTAAAGAGACATATAATTTCAAATTTGATGTTCACTGTTATAAATCGTAAGTTAAAGGAGTAAATTTCATCTTAAATTTTGTAACTTATATAATACCTTTCGCCTAAAGGATCTACTTAATATTCTACTTAATAAATTTGACCCTTTATAGCTCTGTATGATTTAAAGCAAGCTTTTAGAACTTGGTATAAACTTCTGAGCAACTTTTTACTTGAAAATAATTTTAAAAGGCAAGTGTAGATACTATTTTGTTTCGTAGAGAGAATTTGAGTAAATTTTATCTTGGTACAAGTCTGTGCAGACAATATAATATTTGGTGCTATAGAAAATACTCTGTGTTAAGAATTTTATATTCTTAAGCAAATTGATTTTGAAATGAGTATGATGGGTGAGATAAAACTCTTCTTTGGACTTAAGATAAAACAAACAAATGATCAAATATTTGTAATCAAACAAAGTATGTTAAGAAACTTCTAAGAAAATTTAGATTAGACGAAGCTAAAACAATGTGTACCCCAATGCATCCTTCAACATCTCTAAGCCTAGAAAAAGAATCTAAATCATTAGATATCAATGAGTATAGGTAAATGATTGGGTCACTACTGTATCTAACAACCTCTAGGCCAGATATCATGTTTAGTGTTTTTTTATGTGCTCGTTTTCAATCAGACCTAAGAGAAGTGGATTTAACTGCAGTCAAAAGAATTGTTTGATATCTCAAGGGTACTACTAATCTTGGTCTTTGCTACAAAGCTAGAGAAAAGTTTAGTTTGCAGGGTTACTGTGATGTGGTTATGCTTGGGACAACGTGGGAAGAAAGAGCACTAGTGGAGGTTGTCACTTCTTTGGAGGTAATATGATCTCCTAGACTATTAAGAAATAAGGAACGATTGCCTTGTCCTGAGTAGAGGTTGTATATGTTTCAACTGCACAGTGTTGTTCACAATTACTATGTATGAAGAATCAACTTGAGGATTACAACGTCCATAAGACTAATATTCCAGTTATGTGTGATAATAGTGCTACAATAATCGATCTACAGTTTATTTCTATAGAGGATGAACTTGCAGATATATTCACAAAATCTTTGGTAGAAGAGAGATTTGTGAAATTGAGACAACTTTTAGGCATGATATTCATCGAAGAATAATACACAACTTGTAGGAAAAGAAAGAAATAGGATAGCCAGACAAAACCACTAAATTTCGTAGATTAAATATATTAGGATTAATGAATTACAATTAGGAAAGAATTTGAATTTTTTAAATAATTCTTTGTGAATATCTAATTTATTGAATATTTTTGAATTCTTGATTGATTGATATATATAGCATGTGATTGATAAATTATTTGAATTCTTGATATATGAATATTTGATCGCATGAAATTGTTTTTGAATATCTGAGCATGATTGAATATCCTGATAAAATCTTTGGTTTTCTTCAAAAACTTATTTTTTTTTTCGAATAAACCTGAACATAAATGTTCCCTCATTCCATATTACTAGTTTTAAACCTTACACCTATTTAATCCCAATCAAACATAGGAATACAAACTAAACCTCAAGCCTAAAGAATCCATCAAACCATCCATCTATTTTAAATGTCTTAGGAAGCACACAGTCTTAAAATCATGCATTCTCCTACCAAAATTGCTTATTTTGCTTCTTCCCTTACCAATCAAGAAATCTATGATGAACTCTCTACATTCTCTAAATGAGAGATTCAAACCAAATTTGAAAATACCATTTTCTTAAGAAAAAGGCAAGACTAGAGGCTCTACAAGTAGGCCCCAATAGAGCATTAGATGCTTTATTGAAAGATACATCTAAGGCACTAAAACAAGATGTTGAACAGAATAACAACAAAATACCCCATTGAAGAAAATTTAAGAGATGATTGAAGTGTTATTAGTAGAACATCGTCAAACAACCTAGAATTTAGCTTTAGATATAAATAAGATAACACCTGAATATTTTTTAACAGAAAAGTTGTTTAAATAAATAAAAATTAGTTATTTAGTTTTTATTTTTATAATAAAAAACACCAACTTTCTCTTTCTAAGAAGATATTCTATTTATTTTTATAAAATCTTCCAACTCTCTCTCTAAAAAAGTTGTTCTCCTTTTCTTTGCCTTCTCTCTAAAATTCCACCTTCCTTCCTTATCAAACTGACGATCAGAGGTCACCCTTAGATTCCTGGCATCGAGTAGAGCAAAAGTGTTCGATTAGATTCTTGACCAGAGTTAGGTTATTCGTAATTTTGGATTTTTGGAATTTCTTTAAGTATTTCTACTCTATAGAGGTAAGGGAAGCTAGTTTAACGGTTTTTAATAGATATTATAATTATTTGTTAATTAAATATGAATTTGATGAATTTGAATTGAATTGAATGAATGTTTATGTATGGTATGATATAGTATCAATGTTTGTGAATGATGTGATGTGTGATCGAAACATAGTATCTTCAGGAAAGGAGATACCCGTGTTGAGATTATTTGGAAGTGCATTGTTCGGGGATTCGATCTATCTAAGGAGGTATCCTAACTCTACTAGTATATTGGATTCTATAAATGAAGAATACCAGTTAGTGAAGAGTCGAAAGAGATTCATATGGCCATGTCTGAGGTTTGAAATAAGTGCTGATCGAAATAGGACATATGGATTAACTCTATGCATATGAGAATTGTACCTGAGGTTTGAAATAGAAACTGATCAGGACAGACTGTATCCGAGGTTTGAAATATGAGCTGATCGGAACAGATGGATGGTATATGACAGGTGCAAACCTCTGAGTCTAACTTAATGCACGAGTGTCTTCTAAAACTAAAGAGTCCAGTGTCTTTGTATGTGAGTCAGTATATGTATGATATGAGATGAATTGTGAAAGCTTGATTTGTTGTTGTTTGGTTGATATAGAAATTTAATTTATGAAAATATATATATATTTTTAAAACTTTGTAGCTTATCCTTATTTTTGTGTGGTGTTTATTTTGTTTTTAAATCTATGATGATTGTGTATTACACGTGAGTAAAGGATTTGACAGCTGATGTGAGTCCCCCATAAATTGATGGAGAAACTTTATTTTATTATAATTTTATGAAGATATTTTTTTTTATTAAATATTATGTGAAGAAGTATATTTTGAAATATATGAATGAATCTATGGATATTTATATTTAGTTCTCATCTAATTTTTGTGTAATAAAGTTTCTATTATATGAAAAATATGGGATGTTACACCAAATGTTCATAGACCTAGAGGAACGCTATCAAAAGGAAAAAGCAGATGATTATTTACATTTGCAACAGATGGAAGTTTGTTGTGCGAGGTGAATTGATAACCTTGCTCTTAATCTCACTCAACAAATTAACAAATCTCTAAATGATATTTTGTTTAAAACCATCTCAGCCCAGCCACCTAAGGCCTCACAACAGTGATGATTTCTTCGACTCACTTTTTTTGCTAATGAGAAAAAGGGGGAGAAAAGAGGAAAAGAAGAGTTTTTTTTTTTTTTAGAAAGAAGAGTTTTCAAGTGTTTTTAATTTAATTCTTTGAGTGCGGATTTGTTTGTTTTTTATTTTTGGAATTATTTGAGTGTTAAAGTTTAGGTTTGGATTTGAATTTAAGTTTGGATTGAGTATAACCTATGAAAAAAAATTATTAGAATTATATTGTGTTTGCATACTCTGATACATGCATAAAAATTCTCAAATACAAACGTGGCATTCATATTAATAAATCACCCACTTATAGTTTGTCATCATAAAAAAATGGGAGATTGTTAAGTCATTGGACAATATCATCTCTCAAACGATCTCATAAGAGTCATATGAGTTTTGATGATAACAAACATTAGACGACTAATTAAAAGATATAACAAAGTTCACAAGCATACAAAAAGTAAAACATTAACAGGAATTTTAGTCTAACAAATGATCATGCAAGAATGAATGCATCAAACAATACATTGATATACTAGATAGACGATCATAATCAAATGGAAGAATCGAAATTGAAAGTCATAAAAGACAAATCAAGGACACAAGATCATGCGAGATGAATTCGCCAAATACAACATCAAAGAGCATCAAATGATACTATTCAATAGTCATATCAGACGAAGTACTCAACATCTTCTTACATTAGGCAATCTATCATTACAAGAAGTATTTCTAAATTTTTTTTATAATTGTAATTATCAAAGACATAGTTTTCGAGTTTAATGAAAATTAGTTAAATCTAAATTACTTCAATGTTTAAAAACCATGCAAACTTCAAAAGTTTTTGAAAAGAAATTAACGCTGGAATTTATGATTGGAAAATTTTTATCTCAAATGTATACATTAAACATAATTGATTTTGATTAAAATTGTGATTCATCATCATTCGTGAAAAAAATATTTTCAGTGGACATAAGAAAGAACAACGACACAGATGTCTTCTATTTGAACAAGAGAATTATGAAGTTGCACCTTCACAAGTAATGGAACAATTAAAAGCACATATTACAAACATTCAATGTTCAAATTTTTACAAGAGAAGAAATAAAAAGAAGAACAAAACTTATGGAGAAGGCAATTAACATTTCTCGTCTCAACACACATAACTGATGCATGTATAGAAAATTTTCAAATTAATTACAAATCCATAATATGCATTAAAGAAGAAAATATTCAACAGTGCAAAAGATTTCATTCACAGAAGTTTTAACGACCATCATTCAAAAAGCTATATAAAGACCTTGAAGATAGAGAAGAAACATACATAAAATGGAAGATTAGTTTGAATACAATAGAGTTATAGAAAATAGAATAGAAATTGAGTTTCATTTTATATTAGCTTTTTGAGAGCAAACCATTGTAAATTCTTCATTGTGTGAAGGATATCCTATGAGCTTTGATTGTTCTCTTTGTTGAGAGTGTTTTCTTTCTCATTATTGAGAGGTCTTGATCTCAAAGGGAGACTAAGACTGATATACCTGGAGAGGTGTAAGAATACTTATTTCCTGAAGAGATGTGAAAACTCGTTGCTTGGAGAGGTGTAGAATACTCGTTCCCGGAGGGGTGTGAAAACTCATAACTTAGAGAGGTGTTAAAACTTGTTTTTAATGAAAGCTCTTAAGCAATTATTTGTTTAAGGGGATTGGACAAAACTTTGGTTATATGTTTAATCAGTATAAATTTGTGTTTACTTCTCTTTGCCTTATAGTTTTTTTTTTTTTTTCAAATTGTCCATATTGCATGGTTTGAGTTCAGGCTTCATTCAAACCTCCCTTTTCTGGAGCCAACTACATTTATAAAGAGGATATACACTACAAACACTCCAACAATTAAAAAAAGAAATAAAGCATAGCCTTTTGAATTTGTAAACTTCTAAGCACACTTTTTAATGTACTATTTAATGTGTAAAAAAATGAGATCAAGGTTCTATTTATAAGCTTCATAAAACATTGTTTGTAAACTGATTTGGACGTATTTAATCGATTATTTCAAGTTGGTAATGAATTTTCTCGCTTAAATTTGAAAAACTATTACAATACTTTTGTTTTAATCGATTATGATACATGTTAATTGATTATTCTAGTTTTGCATTTAATTCAGGAAACAAAGTTAATTGATTATGCTTGGAACATTTGAAAACACATAATTTTGTTATCTATTTTAATCGATTAAACAAATAGATAATCGATTATCCTACTTTGAAACATCTTAGGAATAATTTAGTCCATCATTAAAAGCCTTAATTGATTAACAAAGTCATAAAACCTTTCTCACATGTTTTTAACTAATTTTCAAAACAATTATTTTTAATTAATTGTAATATAGGTTGTGTGCTGAACTAAGAAACTTGTGAATATCTTGTGTGAAAGACTCTCAAATACATACAATGAAAGCTAAAATATTCAATATATATTCAAGATCAACATCTTTAAACCTTATTATCAAAACAACTTCACTAAAGACTTGATATTATACTTCAAGTCCAACATGTTCTTCCATTCCTATATGTTTATCCATCTTTTTACTTTTGTTGTTTTATTCATTGTTTGAGTTTTTATTTTGTTCTTCTATATTTTGTTCAATCACACGGATTAATGTCTTCTAATATATGATCTAATCATTCATTATTAATATGATGAATGGTAATCTTAACATTTACATAATCCTATTCAATCAAATTTGTATTCACTTCTAACCTTCTTTGAGTTTGTGTGATCTTGTTGTTTGTTATTCGATTTTTTCAAATAAGTTTTAATTAACCTTAAATATGTGTTAACCTCTTTGAAATTGTAATAGAGCATTAGTCTTTGACTACAAGATTATTCGAGTCTAGCAAGATGTATTATCCTACAAACCTATTTATATTATGATAACATCATGGATGAGACATTATAAAGGACTATAAAAAGAACTTGAAGTTAGGATAAATATTATTATGATAACATTATGGATGAGACATTATAAAGGACTATAAAAAGGACTTGAAGTTAGGATAAACTTTTGTATTATTTTTTTACTTTTTTGTTTTGGACCTTTATTTTTATTGTATTTATTTTTTATAATTCTTGTAACCTTTTTAGAAATTAGCTTTTAAGAGGTTTATTAGATGACTTTATTAATGATTGGGTCTATAAGTATAAAGTCCATAGGTATAAATACTTGTACTTAAAATTTTTGAATGATTTTCTTGACTGAGAATAATCTTTTAAGTTGTTCCCTGAAACTTTGGATTGTTATATTTAAATTTTGCAATTGAAAGTGACGAATCTTTATTACCTCATTATTTTCTTTTGAATGTGCCATCAATTAAGATATTTATTGAAGTTTCTTCATTAGTTTATTCTGCACTTTTTGATTAAGATATATTGAAGTTTCTTCATTAGTCTCTGCTGCACTTTTTGTTAGAGATCATTTAGTGGAAATTGTCGAAAATGGTCATGTATTATGTGAGCTGTCATTTCTGTGAGTGAGTAGTTTCAGAATTTTTTTAACATTTTCAAAAAAGTTTTCCAAAGACACAATTTTTTGGGTGTTGCAAATAGCAATTAAGATGTTTTTTTTGGAGACGAGTTTCTAATCAGTTTGATTGAAGCAAAATTTTCTTTGATCTGTTTGTTGGAGCCACATTATTGAACAGCCGCTCGAATTCTTGGCAAGAGCACAAGAACAATATGAATTGGAAGCATGAGCTGGCATGGTGGTAATTGAACTGAATCACTCAGGTTGAAAGTAGCGGTGATTTCCGAGACGTGTGGGGCACCAACTGTTTGACAAAATTACGTGAATCTTGAATTTACTGTGAGCAGTGTAAGTTTGGTCCAAGTTGGAATTGATTGAATTACTTCTGATTCTATGATTCAGCCATGGATCACTAAACCGTGAAAACGTGAATTGTTGAAGCTGGTAGTGAATCAATTTTGAATAGTAACCGAAGCAAATTCGGTGGTGCAAGATTTTGTATCCAAGCAGCTCGTCAATTTGTTTAATGCATTTGAATCAAAGTGGTGATTCCACCGTTCCATTGTGGAATGTCTACTCTGGAGCACTTGTAGATACTTGTGAGGTTGCAATTAAGGCATATGCTTCACTATTGTTGTTCTGTGATTCAATTGATCAAATGATTAGAGAAACCACTAGCAGCTTCGGTGCAGAGTTGGTTGGTTCAGTGTTGATCAAATAATAACTTCAATGTACTTGATGGCTTGTTTGTTTCAAGCAGCTGGCCCAATTTTTCCATTCGTTCATCTTCCAATTTTGAGTGTTTGATTAAAGTGTGGCTTACGTGATGAAGTAGTTTCCAAACAGTGGCAGTTTCATTGTTTTGTTCTGTGCATGGGTGATCACACATTTGCATTTCTTGATTTAGCAATTAATCCAAACAGTGCAAGCTCCAAACTGAAATGAAGCAAAATTGAAACCGAGCACTGGATATTATTAGTGAATGAATTGACTTCTTCAATCGGTATGTAAAGACCAAATTTAATTTGAATTCTTGTGAAAAATTTAAAATTCTTGTTTGTTAAATATTTTCTTCGTATCCTAAAATTGATTTGAGTCATTTGTTCATTAGTTCTCTTTGAGTTCTTAATTTTCTGCTTTTTATTTGTGAGACATAGTTTGGTGAGATAAATTATTAAAAGATCTTGATTGTTTGAGATTAAATTTCGATATTACAAAATTAGTAGCTAGTTTTTAGTATCTATGTTTAGAGAATTTATTTAAATTTGATTGTAAGTCTTTGAGAAATTAAAAACACAAATTAAAAAAAATTAAAGTGATGAATCTTTCTCGACTCATCAATTTATCTTGATTATAGTATTAATTCAAGGTAGTTTGAATCTTCTTTATTTTTTCTGCATTTTCTGTTTTTTTTATCTTTTGGTGAAAATTGTAAAAAATAATCTTTATAATTAAATAATTTAATATGTGTAAAAGTAATATTTTTTAATTTATTAAATCAAATCTATTAATTAAGAATTTAAAACTTAAAAAATATCTATATAATTAAATGTATTTAAAAATATTTACCTAATAAAAAGCCCTCAAACAAATAAGTCAAACAAGAGCCCATATATAAACATATCAAATTGATCCGTTTTACTACATCTAAATAAAATAAGTTTTATTTCCCAAAGAATTAGCATCAAATATAAGACTTAATTTTCAGTATTTCATTCCCTTTGTTGTCCCATCACATGAAGAGCTGAAAAAAGCAACAAAAAAAATCACTGACAAGCCCCTAATTCGATATTAAGTGCTTAAAACTGCATAAACAATCCATTGAAAACAGGTTGGCATCCAAAGTGGCTTGGGGGAGAGCACGAGGCAGAGCAAGCAGATGCCCCTCTTTGGCTTTACCTAAGTGTACTTAATTATTATTAATTTAACTAATCACTTGCATGAGTTTTCATTTCTTTAATATAAAATTTTGTGTGCCTTCTTATTCTAATACCCCCATCTTATGGAATCTTAGTCAAAGGCTTGAAACTTACGTCCTCAGGCTTGGCTACTTTTTTCATGCCCCCTATGTGATGTTGCAACTCTTTACCCATTTGATCCATTTCATTAGCAAAATGCTTTTTGGCTTATGCAAAGCCACTTTGGCTTATTTTATTTCCCTTTTGGGGCAAGGGGTGCTCAAGCATTTTTAATTCTGATTGTGTTTCTTTCTTCTTATAGTATTTTGAGTTTTCTGTTGAGAAGTGGCAGTGTGAAAGAGAAAGTGAACGTTGGACTATGATCATGTGTAAAGGATCTTATGATTCAAAGCCTCAACCTATACTCGTGCAAAAACTTCATTGTTGCTCCCATATTCTTGCTGTCTCCTCCTAAACTGTCAGAATCATGTCGCATATTTAGCTGCTTTGCTAATCAATTTTGCAGCCTTTTCCAACTGATTTTAAAGTAATATCAACAAACATCTCCAACCACAGTTCTTTAAATTCAAAATTCACCTGTCAAACCAGCAATCATCAACGTGTCTGAATATAATTAAACTCGAACGTCTAAGGTAAATAAAATCCTTCCCATTATCAATCCTTCGGTCTAGAATTTGCAAAGAAAGGCCAAGGAATTTAAACAGTGAATACTAAACCACATAGTTAACAATATGCACATTTTTATGTAGCATGGATACAACAGTACGAGATGTATTATAAATACAATAGCACCATAACTTTTATTTTTGTAAAATTAAGATATGGATGCAACCATATTAAGTAATATATGTATTTTGATTCAATCTATAAATTTTGTATATTTTATTAACTTGTTTACTAGGAATCGTAATTTCTTTTAATGTAAGTTATATTTACATCGATTTGTCGTTGTCATGATTTATTCTAATCTGTAATCTCATGAAAAGTTTATGGATTAAGGATAATCATAGTCAAATTTAAATCCAAATGTTATGTTACATTTATCGGTATTTACATAGGTACAATATGGGTACGTTACCAATTTTGAAGTACCTGTGTGCATCAGTATATTATAACCCTATCAGTCAAAAGGTTGTGTAAATTTAGATCTAGCTAGGTAGCACCTGCTATGGATCAAAAGAGTGGAATTATTCAAGTAATCAATGATGGGGTGGAATTTCAACATTCTGAAACTGCAAGAGCTAAACCTAACAATCAAATTAACAAGGGTTAGGATTGGATTATCTTAGTACACCCTCCTTTCCACTAGTCTAGGAAGTCAAGTTTTCCTTATTATGGTGTTAGGCTCATCAAATTCGGTTTCTTGTTTCCTGAGTTATCACCTAATATGTGCATGATTTCAGGACTTTGTACCATTGGTAGACATAATATTATTTAACTAAGGAAATGCAGACTTTGATGCTGATAATTGTAGCCCCTAACCCTACTTATACATGCGGTTTTGATAGGAGTCTATTATGAAGGTAAGTGAGAGCACTCTCAAATGGTTATTTCTGTTATGAATTGTTATGTAGGATTCAACTAAACCAACTCCCTATCCACCAGTCATTTCCCTGATTATGTGGATCCAACCAGAGATAAACAGAAGAAAACAAAACAAGAAGCATTATAAAATATGAAGAGATAATGCTCATGTCCTCATGAACAAGAAGACAAATAATCTAGCATGCAGAAATTGAGGGCAGGTTATTGTGATAGCTTATTTTTGTAATGGGAGACCCATTATGGTGGTGGGTGGTGCCTGCCTACACATAGGAATATAGAGTGAGACATGGCAATGCAAGAAAGAGAAGCTTGGCTCAATTGCCTGTTTTGTTTTATCAATTCCCCCTTATTGGGGTATGGATTCCAAAGTGGTGAGGTGGGGTCCAATTGGTATCTGTCTGGTGGGTTTGGAGGCACTGCACACCCTTTCATGCCTCATCGCTGGCTCTTTTCTAGACCAAGGCGTGTTAGGACCACACCCTGAGACCTCTTTAAGAACCCCTCTTAACACCACTTCTAAACCAACTCTCTCACACAACACAACTCACACAACTTCAAACTTAACCTCAGAAGAACGAGGCAAAAAAAAGAAAGGAAAAGGGTACAACCTCGTTTCCCTTTCTAAGAGCAAGCAAAGAAAGAAATGAAGATGGATAGTTCTTCCATGGCGGGATCAAAGAGAAGGATATCATCCAACAGAGGGCTTGGAGGAGTCCTCAGAGAGCAAAGGGCAAGGCTATACATTATAAGAAGATGTGTTGTCATGCTCCTTTGTTGGCATGACTAGTTTTCAACACTTCAAGTCCAACCATGCTTTTCTTTCCATGGAAATGGAAGAATGGTTCTTTCTATGTTTCTTTTCTTTTTTTTCCTTGTTCTCTTTTTCTCTTTCTTTCTTTCTCCTTCTGATTCATGGTGGAGTGTAAATAGAATCGGCGAGATATCATGGGAGAGAGTATAACAAGTTTTGTACTATGGGTTGCTAGCCTACATGGCTGGGCTATATATGTATATCGGAATAGCATGGATTATAATGAAAGCTATGTCAGCAAATCATATCTCCAAAATCCATCTTACTCTTTTGTTCTTTGCATTGATTAACTTGGAATAGCCATTAAGTTCATGTCTTCCAAATTCCTTAAACATTCAACAACTTGTTCACCTTTTCTTCCCCTGGCCTTCTTTGTCAGTATAACCATGAGAATCATGGACTAAAACATTCATGAAAGATATATGTTTGTCTGATAAAGTCACTCTGCATTTTAAGAATCTATAATAATACTACTAACTATTGCCAATACAAATGGTATTGATCACTAAGAGTTAACTAAGGGATGGATATAATTAAGAATCTAGTCCCCCTGAAACATCTTTTTAGACTGAATCTTTTATAGACTTTTTTTCTGGTTTTAGTAAGAATATCACAATAAGGAAATTTTTATTTGCTATTTTGTTATGGTTGCAACTTGCAAGTGCTATCAAGCACGTATCTTCGAAAACCAGAATAAGTCTTTTACCATTGTAGTTTTCTTAGATTCGCTGGCAAATATCCTGAGAAATGAAGTGTAGAACACCAATGCAGATTAACTTTTCTGAATATTCAATAAAAAAAAATATAAAGGAAAAATAATTGTGTTTCAATTACCCGAGTGTTTTTTACTGCACTCACACAACTGCAGCATGTTGTACACTTGATTATACATATATATATATATATATATATATATCTTTCAAATCAAATTTTCTGACAAACTTGTCTCTAGTCCTAACCTAATTTCTTAGTAAAACTGTATGAATTTTGGCTCATGAATGAGTTGGGGTAAACGAAGTCTTTTAGTAAAAGTAAAGTTTTGTATCCTTTAACTTTTATTGCGAAAGCTATGATGTAAAATGATCTTAGGTGCTAAACTAAGACTATTTAGATAAAAAGGTGCATAGTTTTAGAGAGAAATACGAAATAGTGACAAAATGATTTGATCCATTAATCATTTAAAGTGGAGATTTTGCTGATGACTGTGAAAACTGCTAGCCATTCATTGACATTACAGTTTAGGGATTACACTTTCTTTTTCCCCTCCACCCTCAAGTGTCATATCCATAAAGTGCTTGCATCTTAGACCAAAATGAAATTATAGAATGGTTCTTTGTGGGGTCCCTCTTTTAATAACTGCTCTAATCATTCAGCCCTTAAATTATTCCAAAAATTAAACCATTTGCTGTAGTTTAATAAGATAAAAAGTATTCCATTTAGCTTTAGTGGAATTCTAATTTAATGACTCCATTAAAAATAGTTTACTTGTTTAAAGATTTGTTATATACTTTTCAAATTTAATTACTCTTGATTTCCATAACTTCATATGACATTTATCCATAAAAACTACTAATTTCTTTTATTTTATCCATACACTTTTTAATTAATCTTAACTTTTATCACAAAACTTATAAGTATTAAAATGGATAAAATTGCACAAGTAGAAACCAGAAGTCGAAAAATGTAGATTATAATAATGAATATGGTTTCTAACTGTAAGGAACTAAAACATAAAGATAATACATATATATAAAAACTAAATAAGTTGTAAAGCCAAATCAGAACCTATTTAAAATCTAAATTAGAAAATAAAAAATTAATTTATCCAACACTAACTTTAATACAAAGTATTTAAAATAGGATCAAAGGGCAGTTATCAATTAAAAATGTTCTTACACCAAACCCTTGTCATGATACATATCATGAATGAAAAAATCCATAAAGTTGGTCAACCCATGTAAGGAGATTATATAAAGACATTTGGTTGCAAACAAATTAGTGATAATTGATAATTAGATAGAGTTCTTAATTAAAAGAATTATCTTGGTATGTTTGTACATGTGTTTTCTTTAAGAGGAGAAAAATTAATGGTTAGATACAGGGAAACATGGAATGTGCTGAACCAAGGCAAGACCTTGGGCTGGTATGCACTATGTTCAGATATTGTTGTCATGCAATCTTGTTAACAATAGGAATGTGAGTTGAGCATGTTGTCTTCAACCTAACAACACATGAATCAACCTTTTTATTTGAAATGAGAATGGTTCAACATTTATTTGCTTTCAGTGTTATTTGTCATTAAGAAATTTGGAAACAGCAGACACCACCAATTGATTCACGGAAGAAAGAAACAAATTATTATGCTTTTGTGGTCAAATCTGTGTTGTGGGCCTCTCTGAGTCATCTGGTTCCACCCCCACTTTCACGTGTGCATTGTTGTACACCATACTGCCTCCTCATGCGAGAGGATCATGACCACTAAAAAAAAAATCTAATGATTTATGTAATGCACATAAGGTCAAGGATTGAGCTGTCTTTTTTTTTTTTTTTTTTTTTTCGTAAATTTATTATTTTTTTAAAATTTTTTTTTTTTTTTTTTTAATTTTTTTTTTTTTTTTTT
>Ga0099825_1003450_pt1 | contig 21042 bp, 9 predicted proteins | sample SiratroredBW_FD_76838 | JGI IMG/M metagenome (GOLD analysis project Ga0099825, IMG submission 76838) | Root nodule microbial communities of legume samples collected from California, USA - Siratro red BW | ecosystem: Host-associated > Plants > Roots > Nodule | place: USA: California | collected... | reverse complement strand
CAAAGTTCTCTCTCCCAATTATGAATACAACCACATTTTCATAAACTCATATGGTAAACCCTTAATCAAATTAGAATAGTCCCAATTAAATGTGTATTGCGGGAACATGGTTGTATTTTTTAGGTTACTAAGGTATTTGAAGACCTTTCAAAAGCAATTAGATAATTTAAGTAATTTATACTCTTTGATAATTTTTTTGTTATCTTTTAATTAAATAATTTTATTCTTTTGTAAATAAAATATAATTTATTTATTCAATAAAATAAATAAGTAAATAATTTTTTAGTTCAAAATAACTAAGTATTTATTTAAATAACGACTATATAATTTTGTAATACTGTTTATATACAATTTTGTAATACTGTTTTCTCAAAATTATATATATATATATAATTGTTTTATTTTTATCTTTTAATTAATTATTCATAGAATAATAAATTTATAAAAATTATAAAATTAAATATATTTTAATGTAATAAAAGAGATAAGTTATGAAATTAGGGACCAAATAAAAGCTAAAAGTTAATAAAAAAAATTCTATTACCTAATAAATTAAACATATTTTTAGTTACTTAAAATGGGGATGAGTATTAAGACATTCATAATATTGGGACTAGTAAGGGACAAATATGTATGTACTCATTCTCATTTCTATACTCAATATAAAAAATAGAGTATTACTCATATCTATACCCATACCATGATAACAAGTTTATTTGTCACCTAATAATAGTTATAACTTATATACCACTACAAAAAATGAAGGAAATAGCATCAATCAAAAACCAATGTAAATAGGCGAAAATTGACGCTTATGTATCGAAATAGCGTCAGTCATGCGATAAGCGCTAGGTTACTAGTAAACATTGTTAGCAGTTAATTGAAGTTAGTATCGACCTTCAATTGAAATACAAATATCGTCGATTAAGCCGTCGACTCTAGTCTATATATATATATATAATAAATTTTTATTCTACCCATAAAAAAACAATTGTCACTGTTATTCACCATTCATCATTTCATTACCATCGAGGGATCAAAGTCATCAACGTCAAACATAAGCCCCTAAAAAACTAAACACTTAAGCATCATTAAAGTTGTTCAAACTAATGATGAATCATTGCAAACAACATCGATCGCAAACAGGAACCACGATGAAGATGAACTACTGTGCAGAAGAACCACCACCGTCCAAGTTGAAGAACCACCGCTACAAAAATAAAAAGCTATTTAGGACACCACCAACTCACGGAGGAGAACGCATAGTGGCGAAGGAGAATGGAAGATAAGCAGTAAAGGAAAAGTTATTGGTGTTAGTATCGACTTGATTAACACTGACAATTGTAACCTTTAATATCTATCAAGACTATTCCAACACATTAATTTATTATTAAATTTAAACCCTTTAATTTAATTTCAATTAAGCATTTTCTTAAAATAATATTAAAGAAAAAGTGTCCACTATTTGACTCACATTATTTTCTAGCAGCTATTTATCTGTCTTCTTGCAATGTACATACGTAAATATCTCTTCATAAATCTTACCTTTTAAATCATTAAAATAGTTCTGATTTTTTCCTACTACATTTATCTGATAAGATTTTAATTAATTAACTTATATATATGTGTCTTATTTTTAAGAGAGTGATTTATATTTTTCACAAAAATAATTGTCACAGTGTACATTTTGATATAAATTATATTATCAATGTAATATATATGTTATGGGAAGCAATACGATGATGAAGAGCCGCAACTTTTCAACTTAGTTCATGAAGAAGTATGCGGTTAGATTAGAATTTGGAAGGTATGGGTGTAAAGATTTGAAGGGGGATTGAGCAGAAAAGAGTTTCAAAATAGAACACTGTTTGCGTGACATTGGAAATGTTTGACAAATCTTGTGTGTATGACCATTGACAATCTGATTAACTTCCGGCGTACGTAACACGTAAGTCATTGAAGAATAGGCACCGCTCAGCAACTCATAAGATTGCCTTCATTTCATGGCCAGAACAAACTATAAATACCCCCACATATCAATGCATCTAAATCACAAAGAGAGGAAGAATTGCATTAAGAAAGCAGAAAAGAAAAGATGTCGGAGTGCAAAGGTAAAATATATATATATTATATGGCATGCATGAATAGGGTTATAAATATTTATATGTTATATTACTATATATTATATTATTATATATTTATGATATGTTACAGTATGTTAGAAATTTAAATATAAGTTCAAGTTTTATATTGAATAAAAGTAAAAAAGGTTAAATAATATATAAAAAAAATTCATATACTAAATTTTGAATTGAGATTGAAGTCAATCTCTATAAGTCTCACTCTTCTCATTGTCTGATCTGATGTGTGTGCAGGTAAGAGCTCATGGCCTGAGTTAGTTGGAGTGGAAGGAACGGTGGCAGTGGCCACAATTGAGAGGGAGAATCCTTACGTGGATGCTAACACTGTGCTTAAGGGATCCATTGTCACCACTGATGTGCGTTGTGATAGGGTTCGGGTTTGGGTCACTAAAGAGGGAATCGTTTATCAGGTCCCAACAATTGGATAGCAACTTCACACTCAACCACGGTCATCAGTATAATATTTAAATAAGGACTTATCTTCAATTATGTTATTTCATTGAAAATAAAAGAAGGATCATATATAAGAAATTACCTTCTCATTTTTCATTTTCAAACTATGTTTTATTTTCTCTCTGTACGAAATTAACTATTTATCTCCATTTATTGCTGGCTAATTAAGGAAAATAATCTAATATAATAAAAATAAAAGTTTCAGTATTCTTGAATGAATCTGTCACTAAATATTGTGTTATATTGTTATATTGTTTCATGATTTATGAGAATATTAGCAAAGAAGACCAGCATGGTTTACATGCGAAAGCCGGTGACGGCTTGCGTGCGTGGAAGCGTGCCAAGTCTCTCACGCTGCGAGAGGAATGCTGACCGTCGGATTTAATCATAAAAATTAGATGGTTTAGATGACTTTGATTTATGACGTGCCTCCGTATAGAAAAGTGAATATGGAACTATTTTATTTTAAAAATTTAACCCACGTGTTATTTAAAGTGATGTAGAATTTTTTCAAAATAAATTAAGAATAAATAAAATAAAAACTAATTTAAGAATTATTTATGAAATAAAAATTTATATAAAGTTAATGTAACATTTTATATTTTTTCATATAATAGGAATTTCATTGCATAAAAATTATATGATAAATCTAAATATAAATATTCATAAATTTATCATATATTTTAAAATATAATTTTTTTTACATAAGATTTAATAAAAGTATCTTCATATAATCATAAAAATAAAATAAAATAAAATTTCTCCACAAACTCGTTGTGGAGTCACACCACCTCTCAAATCAAAACAAACATCACACAAAAAGAAGGATAAGCCAAAGAGTTTTAAAAAAATGTATATTCATAAATTACATTTTTACCTCAACCAAACTACAACAAATCAGGCTTTTATAGTTCATCTCAGACATCACATTGTCATTATCACATTTTTACAATAACTTGTATCATACATATACAAACTCACATACAAAGACATTGGACTTTCTACTTTCGAAAGACACATGCATTGAGTTAGATTAAAGGTTTACATCTGTCATATACCATCGATCTATTTCGATCAATACATATTTCAAACCTCGGATATAGTCTGTTATGACCAGTTCCTATTTCAAACCTCAGATACAATTCCCATATGCACAAGGTTAATCCATATGTCCTATTCTGATAAGCTCATATATTTCAAATCTCGGACATGGCCTATGACAGAGATAGAAGAAAGGATAAAGTGAAAGATCAATAAAAGAGAATGAATAGTATTATTATTGATACTGAAAGGGAATAAAGTGCTATGTATATAATGTATGCACACATATCCACTGTACCGTATTTATAAAAGATACATGTATAAAATCTTAATTACTGATATTCCGTATTATCCTCCCTTAAACTAATGGTTGGATTTTGAACAACCATTAGTTTATCTCTAAAACTGAAGAAGGATTCTCCACATAAAGGTTTTGTCAAAATATCAACAAATTGAAGACGTGCAGGTATATGTGTGAGAGAAAGAAGTTTCTGTTGAGCACATCACGAATGAAGTGCAGAACCAGTTCAAAGTCTTTTGTCTTTGAATGCATGGATTTGCAACGATCAGAACAACTCCGAGATTATCTGAAAAGATTGTAGAAGTAATGGTGGAGACATGTAATTCATGAAGAAGGTTGATGATCCATTTGATATCAGCTATAGCCGCAACTATACTACGATACTCGGATTTTGTACTATTGTGTGAGACAACTTTTTGTTTGTTTGATGCCCAGGAAATTGGATTCGTGCCAAGGAAGACAACAAACCTAGTAGTTGGTTTGCGATCATTAGGACCAGATCCGTAATCTGCATCAACAAAAGGTTGAAGTTTAAGTTGTGAACAACGACGTAAACATAAACCATAATGTACGGTGGTTGACAAATAACGTAAGATCCTTCTTACTGTTTTCCAATGATGTTGTTGTGGTTGATGCATGATTTGGCACACTTTTTTGACATTGTAGGCAAGCTCAGGTCTTGTAATAAGAATATATTAAAGAGAACCACCAACTGAACGATAAAGAGAAGAGTCATCAACCGCGGTAGTGCCATCTTGAGCAAGATGAGAGTTGGAGATCATGGGTGTAGGTTGAGGTTTTGAGGGTAGCATGCCAGTTTTATGTAGAAGATCACGTATGTATTTTATTTATACAAGATGAATCTTCCCATTTGGATGCCATGAAACCTCGATGCCAAGAAAATAGTGCAGACGACCAAGATCTTTGAGATCAAAGTGATCACGAAGCTTTGAAATGAGAGAGGAAACATCCTTGGGTGAGGTTTCTGTAATAAGAATGTCATCAACATAGATAAGAACAAAAAGAGTAAAATCACTTTGAATGTTTACAAATAGAGAAGAATCACTTTTTGTTGGAGTGAAGCCAAAAAGACAAGAAAGTTGAACTTAGCTTTTGGAATCAGGAACGTGGGACAACAATATACTGATCTTGCTAATCGTAATCAGGAAACTCAGGATTTACTGTGTTATGCTCAAAATCTTCAGGCGTTTTGAATTTTTCTGGCACAACAGATCCTTCTAAGAATTTTCACAACTTGAATATGCACACAGTAGCAAGAACTTGTTGTTTCTAGGAAAGAAAGTTGTCAATGTCAAGTTTAAGATTGATTGGTATGTTAAATGTATGAGGAAGGAAGCAAAACTTTCAGATTCAGCAGCAGAAGAGATGGAAGCCATTGTGGCTCTGGATACCATGTGACAGAAATAGAAGAAAGGATAAAGTGAAAGAAGAGAAAGATCAAGAAAAGAAAATGAATAGTATTATTACTAATACTGAAAAGGAATTAAGTACTATGTATATAATGTATGCACACATATACACTATACCGTATTTGTAAAAGATACATGTATAAAATCTTAATTACTGATATTCCGTAGTATGGCAATATGAACCTCCTTCGACTCTCACAGCTTGATTATCTTCATCTATGTGAATCCAATTTACTAGTAGAGTCAGGATACTTCCTTAAATCAAATCTCCCAAATAATGCACATCCTAATAATCTCAACACGAGTATCTCCTTTCCTGAAGATATTATGTCTTGATCACCATTTGATATCGTTCACAAACATTGATACTACATACCACACATAAACATTCATTCAATTTGTTTCAAATTCATCCAATTCATACTTAATAAAACAAATAATTACAATATCTATTAAAACATTCAAACTAGCTTCCTTTAGCTAACATTTAAAAAAAGCATGAAATTAGTTTTCCTTACTTGAATTCACAAAGAGTTCCAAAAACCTAGGGATCTCAAAGATAGTCTAACTCTATTCAAGAATATGATGAGACAATCTTGCTCTACTCGAAACCCAAAATCTAGGGGTGACTTTCGATGATCACTCTGATAAGGAAGGAAGACAGAGTTTTAGAGAGATTGTAGAGGAAAGGGAAAGAACCACTTCTTAGAGAGAGAGTTGGTGGTTTTTGTAAAAATGAAATAAAATATCTTTTTAAAGAGAGAGTTGATGGTTTTATTATAAAAATAAAAACTGAATAACTGATTTTCCCTATTTTTATGGAATCTTCTCTTTTTTAAAAAGAATATTTAGATGTTGTAACATCCCTAATTTTAAATAACTATATTAATTATTTTTTATTATTATTTTAAATTAAGAGTTAGAAAATCTTATTTTTAATTCTGGTGATTAATGTAACATCTATAAACATTCTGAAAATATAAATATTATATATGCTAATTTCCACAAATTGGAAATTAATATTTAGATGAATATGGTTTTTCTCCTATTTGATGAATATAAAGAGGGAGAGAAGTGAAGTGTGTGTAGTAATATGCATGTGTGCTATCTTCTGGTCCTAGTTTCTCTATGTTAGTGTCCTATCAGTTTATCAGTTGCTGTGTTTATCAATTGTTGTTGTGATTTGCTATTTGCTATGTAATCTGTGTTTTGTTATTATAATTCGTCCCTTCCTTTGATGTAATATGTCCCTTATGTACTGGTTAATGGTTTATGTTCAATCTAGCAATTCTTGCAAGCTATGACCACAAATGGTAAAATTGTGAAAGAGTGAAAGGTAAAACTAATTTCTTCATAAATGGCAGGAAGGCTAATCAATTATTTTCTTACAGATGATATAATGAGTTTATAAATTTGTTTCTTTCTCAAGTTTTTCATTGTATAGATGAAGCTGCAAACCACTCACTCACTGGGTTTCCTTCTTCAAATAGGGGTAGAGGAGATCGTTGAGAATCTCACAGGATTCAATATTTGATGAAGTCAAGCAATTGGAAAAAAGCAAAATCAAGCAAGGAAGTTGAAGAAAAAGACTTAGTCTTTGTCCTAGTGGGTGTGAGTCAGTGTGATTGAAGGTAAAGGTGAACAAGTGCACAACTGAGAAGAAAATCCTTGGCATAGTTAAATCATACTTAAAACTAAAGTAATCAAACTAAGCAAAAAGTTTTTGAGGAAAATCATTTGAACTTTCAGTTTTTAACAGAAAATAAATTGATTTCACTTTTAAGAAATTGATTCATTCATACGATAAATTCAAACTATTTTAACTGCTTTCAAAAACTATTTGGGTATCATATGTTTTATATACCTGGACATTTAAAGCGCGAAAGCAGAGAAGAGAACAACACGAATACGTGAGTGAAAATCAAGAATACCGAGAGAGAAAAATAAAACAGTTTGGTTTTCCAAAGATCCAAGAATTGTTCTTGAAGAAATTCAAAGACTTGAGCTTTTCCTGTGTCATTGGTGTTCTTTAAGGTTCTGCACTGATAATATTTTCTGGAGACCAGGGAGTTTATGCAACTTAATTTTTGAACCTGTGTGATTCAAGTGTTGCATAGTAATCTGTGTAATTGTAATCTTTGATTCAAATTGGATATTGGCGATACTATTGGGTTTAGTATCAGTAAATTCTGAAAGTTTGAGTTTGCAGGGTGCAAGCTTGAATATTCAGTGGTGTTTTTGATCCTGCAGGTGCAAGAGGTGTTCTTGATTGTACGCGTGTATAATTGAGTGATTGATAGTGAAATTTTTCTTACTAGGGTTGCAAGAATGATTGGACGTAGCCCTTGAGGAAGGGTGAACCCCTATAATTGTTTTGTGTGTTTCTCTCTGACCCTTCTCTTTGCATAAGATTCTATTATGTGCCTATCATTCAATTCTGCATTGGTTAATTCCCTGTTCAAATATTATTTCAAATACTCTTGCATTGCATCACAATCTTGAATCCTTGAATATATTCCTTGATCAATTGATATATAATTCCTTTTGTGTAAAAGATGGTCCATTCTTTTTTACATATCAAATTAATTAGCTAGGGTCAAAGCTGTTTGCATCAGAACAATTCCTTAATAGCTTTACTACAAAATTGTTCGCTATTTTCATCTCTGAGTGATTGATTAGTCATCTACCTTGCTTTGATTCTTTAATTGAATCTTGTTTTACGTATTTTGATAAATTGGATTAGACATTGTTTAATACACAAACTGTTTGTTGATTTTACTTTGCCTGTTCTAGAAATTAGTGTGTTAAAAATTTGATTTTCTTAAAACTGCTAGTTTTTAAATCGATTTATTCGTGTTAAAATTGAATGATTTTCTGTGCTGCACCTTGAATCATTGATATTTGAGATTTTTGGAAACTTTCATTTTGTATAAAATGTTTTCCTTGCTTTTTAAATTCAAAATTTTGTAAAGTTCAATTCACCCCCCTCTTGAACTCAGCCTAAAAGTATTTTCAATAATCTTAGCATTGGTTTTGAGTATTCGATTTGTGTGTAGAAAGAAATGATCTCAGAATTCAGTTTGAGTCTCTCAGTTCCGTATCACCTCTAGATTACCACATTAGTTAGCCTTTCAGCTTTAACTTGCTTTCTTCTGTATCGCCTCTTGGTTACCGCATCAGTTAGCTTTCGGCTTTGACTTGCTTTCTCCCGTATTACCTCTTAGTTATCGCATCAGTAAGGCTTTCGACTTTGACTTACTTTCTTCCCTATCGTCTCTTAGTTACCACATCAGTTATGCTTTCGACTTTGACTTGTTTTCTTCTGTATCGCCTCTCGGTTACCGCATTAGTAAGCCTTTTGGCTTTTTTCTTACTTCTTCCGTAACACATCTGATTACCGCTTCAGTAAGCCTTTTGGCTTTGACTTGCTTTCTTCCGTATCGCCTCTCAGTTACCACATTAGTAAGCCTTTTGACTTTGACTTGCTTCTTCCGTATCACCTATCGTTTACCGCATCAATGAGCCTTTCGGCTTTAACTTGCTTCTTCTATATCACTCGCGGGTGAATATCACCACTTGGTTTCGCATCACTCTTGGATTAGTATCACCTCTCAGTGCCGTATCACTCTCATATCAGTATTACCTCTCGGTTCCGTTTCCATTTTAGATAAGCTTAAACGTTAAATCAACATTTAATGCCCATATAAGGTTCGATAAACTTGAGTCATTTCTCATCATTTCATCTTACCACGTCATTTTTACCATAGCATTAACACTGTTTCCATTAGAATCTAACTAGATTCCAACTAAATAGAATTGTAGTAAAGATTGCAAAATGCACTATAAATAATTGTCCCCTGATCACAAGTTGAAACATAGAAAAAAACTTCATGTGATCCTTTGCAAACTCTTGAATGGTGAAAGAGAGAGAAAGATAGAGATTTTGGAACAAACTTCTGTAAGTATTTGAAGTTTTATTCTTAGTATTCTCCGTTTAAAGGTAAGGGGTGAATAGAGTTAAGCTTTATCTATTTTAATCTTAATAAACTTATGTATGTTTTATTAATCTTTTAATTAATTTGAATCATCTTGAATTATATATTATCTTATACTTTTCTTTTATCGCTAATTACACATTGATATTTTAATTATTTTATTTTTAGTTTTGCACTGGTCCTATTTTAATTATTTTATCTCCACTTATACACTAGTCCTAATTATTTTATTTATGTTATCTACAATTACGCACTGATCTTATTTATTGTTATCTCCTGATTTTTAAAAATTATTCTATATAGTTCTTGCTTTAATCTTTATCTTATTCTATTTTGTAATAATTTAAACATCATTTTTATATATAAATACATATGAAGTAAAAGTATGTATTTTGATGAATTTGATAAAAGGAAGTTACTTGTATGCTATGTTATTATTTACTGGTTTTATTTGTTTAACTCTTGTCTGTGAATTGAGATATATATGACACAACTTGATGGTCATTGTGTTATGTGATTGTTGGAAATATTGCGAGTATCTTTCTGGTGAAAGAGTTATGGGTTTCAGAGTTGAAACCAGGGTAATGTATGAGTGTCTATTTTTGGGAAGCCACAGTTTTGTACAACTAAGGGATGAACGATAGGGACCAGGTAAGGTCTAAGGAAGTATTTAAAGTAGGTGAATATTTGGATAGTTCAGAATAGCATTCCTGACTAGGATATTTCACAGGCCGAACTTGATATTGTCCAATACATGCTTTGAGTCGCTAAGGTTAGGTAGTGAGTAAATATCTCTTTTGTTGGCAGATGGCCAGAATTATCGAGAAAGTGATTATGATTGTACCAATGTTGCGATGAGATATATTCCAACTACATAATCACTTCCCAAAAGACTTTTGATGTTTAGGGTTGGATCATCAAAAACGGTATATGGATCCATATGTCTAATGAAGTGAGAGTAATTTTGGTGCTTTTGAGTCAAGTTATATGCCTCATTATTTGTGGCTGTGATTATAGGCCCCCATTGTTTGTTAAGTTTAATTAAGATTAATATTTAAGGCTTATAAAGACCTTACTCCTTTCATGTTTCTCTTTCATACGTGCCTGTTGTACGAGTAAATGCATAACTTGCTCAGTAAGAGTTGTAGGGAAAGAGTCTTTGGAAGATTTTCTGGATGATTGAGATATAAAGAATCTAGATAATGTTTTAGAATATATAAAATAGAAACTTTTATTTTCTGATGTAGAATTCTATTTGTTGTAAACTTATTTGTAATATATTACAAATATTTACAAAAGATGTATACATTTATATTTGTGGAATGATATCATGAGTTATATTTTCTCTATGAAAGGTTTATTTAAAAAAAAAAATAGTCATAATTTATAATTAAATAACAAATAATTATATGGGAATTAGGTTTTTACATATGTCATCTTATTTATCTCTAAAACTAAATTCTAGGTTAGTTTTTATTATGGAACTATTTTTTACGATATAACATTCTCCCCAACAACAAAAATTTCCATCCTCGAAAATTGACATAATAGGAAAGAAATAAAGATAGGTTTCTCTAAGGGGTTTCTTCCATCTTCGTAGTTGAACCACTAAACTTGCATATATAAATCCTATAATATAGAAAACAACAATTCAATTGCTCTGAGATCTAATATCCTTAAAAGTAAACATCTCAAATATAATTAAAAGTTGTTTATATCAATACTACTAAAACACTTACTATAAAGAAACATTTTACACACATTCTAATTTATGTCTAACATCCAATTTAATACAAAATCTAATTAATCAATCAGAATACAACTTTTAAAGATACTCTACACATGAAACCTTAAGATTTAAATCAATCTTGATTGAGTCTTGAGTGTGCACCCTCACTACTTTATCAAGATTCTTTTTCTTTCTTAATACTTTCATTCTCATTCATCACAATCAACTCAACTCAAATACAATGAAAATTTCAAAGATCATAGTCAAACATTTAACTATAAACAATTTGCCTATTTCTTCAAACTAATTTTAAAAAAATTTACATGCAGAAGAAACACAACAAACCCACTACCCTCAGGTTATCCTAAGGGCGAACTGCTCTACCAAATGTAAAATCCCCTATTTTTCATATAATAGGAACTTGATTGCATAGAAATTATATAATAAATCTAAATATAAATATCCATACATTCATCATATATTTCAAAATGTGGTTCTCCCCATAAGATTTAATAAAATATATCTTCATACAATTACAAAATAAAATAATATTAAACTTCTCCATCTGCTCACTGTGGAGTCATACCACCTGTCAAATTTTCTGCTCACGTGTAATACACGATCATCACAGATTTAAAAGGAATGGTAAGCTCTAGAGTTTTAAAAAAAAATATATATATTCATAAATTACATTTTTATCTCAACTAAACTACAACAAATCACGCTTTTATAGTTCATCTCATACACACATTGTCATTATCATATTTTTACAATAACTCATATCATACATATACTGACTTACATACAAAGACACTAGACTCTCTACTTCCGAAAGACTCGTGCATTGAGTTAGACTCAGAGGTTTGCAACTGTCATATATAATCCATCTATTCCGATCAGTTCCTATTTCAAACCTCGAATACAGTATGTTCTGATCAGTTCGTATTTCAAACCTCGAATACAGTTCCCATATGCACAGGGTTAATCCATATGTCCTATTCAGATCAGCTCATATTTTAAACCTCAGACATAATTGTATAAACCTCTTTCGACTCTCATCCCATGGTAATCTTCATTCATGTGAATCCAATTTACTACTAGAGTCAGGACACCTCCTTAAATCAAATCCCCAAACAATTCACATCCTAACAATCTCAACACATGTATCTCCCTTCCTGAAGATACTATATCTCAATCACCATTCCATATTGTTCATAAAAATTGATACTTCATCATACCATACATTAACATTCATTCATTTTATTTCAAAAACATCCAATTCATACTTAATAAAACAAATAATTAGAATATCTATTAAAACATTCAAACTAACTTCCCTTATCTAACATTGAAAAAAACATGAATTCAGCTTCCCTTATCTGAATTCACAAAGTGTTTCAAAAATCTATGACGTGAAATATTTAAATAAATCTCTTGATTTTCATTCTATGTTTTGGAGGAAAAAGACCAGTATGAATTGGTTTTCTGATAGTGATAGAAATATTGCCTTCTTTCGTGCTATGGTGACAAAAATGTATAAGGCGAATGATATTTATAGGCTCTTGGTTCTATTTCTAATGATCTTGCTGATGGAATATACCCCAGCCACCTTAGTCAAAGAATAAAGAAGATAAAGAGTTAGAGAGTATATCAAGAGCTTTCTAGAAGATTAGGCTCATTTGAGCTTGTTTGGGGTTTCAACCAGCTATCCAAGCCCGAATGCAACCATGGAGAGATCACTCTAGAGAACATGGAGCATCAAGGAGAAGTCTTCTGAATTGTATAAATTGTTTATAATAGTTTAGAATAATTTGGACCTTGTATTTAGGCCAAGTAGAATATATGTGGACCTTGTATTGTGGGTCATGTAGTATAAGATGTTGGGCTTTGAAGCCAATAAATAATGTTGGCGGTCCATGTTAGGGTATGGGAGCCTTGGGGTGCAAGCTAGGGTTGATAAACTTGTCATAGAAGCTAGGGTTATAACCTTGTCATAGAAGTTAGGGTTAGAGAGCCTGCTTTAGAAGCTAGAGTGGAATGCACTCTATAAATAGGAGCGCATAGTCTTGTAAATTTTAAGCTCGATTTGAACTAGTGCTACGCTGTTGAAATTTTTCAGCACATTTGGTTCTTGGGCTTCATCTTTGTTAGCTTCTCTTAGAAGACTAGCTTAGGGATTCCATTGGAAGTTGGACTCACATCTTCCAATTACATTGTTCCACCACTGTCAGTCATAAACCTTGCTGAAATTTGGTCCATTCCTTCATGTATTCCATTGCAACTTCATCACTATCTTCAATGCCATTATGAATAAAAGTATTGATACATCTCAAGGTCATTCACCAACAACTTCATTGTTCAAACATCTCATCCAATTTCATGTACGGTGCATGTAGCCAAGGCAAGACCATCACCTGCTCTAGTATTTTTTACTCTATCATTAGTTTATATTAAGACCTTTATGCTGAAAAATAATGTCTTATGTCACAAGATCAAATTTCTGATGTGGTTTCTAATTATATACCTCATATTGTTAGCCAGTCTAATAATGATTGGTGACTAAAATCCTTGATTATAAAGAGATTAAATCTATTGTTTTCGCTATTAATATGGATAATTCTCTTGGACCATATGGCTTTAGAGATCTTTTTGTCAAAGTTGCTAGGATATTATTTTTGTTGATCATTGTGCTATGGTTAAGCAATTTTTTTTTCTAAGCTAGATACTCTTGGGATGAATTCTAATATTATTTCTCTCATACCTAAGGTTTGAGGGGGTCAGATTAATGATTGTATCTATATTACTTCTAAGGTTGTGTAAATGTTGTCGAAAAGGGTTAAGGATGGTAATGTTGCTATTAAGATTGATATTTTTAAAGCTTTGGACGTACTTAATTAGGAATTTTCGCTACAAGTGTGCATCATTTTCACTTTCACCCCACTTTTATAAATTGGATCCGTGTTATCTTGCAATCCATTTTTCTTTTGATCATGATCAATTGTAATATGGTTGGCTATTTTGATTGTGGAAGGGGTGTCCATTGTAACATCCCAAAATTTGTAATATTTCAGATATAAAATTATAATATGATATTCTTTAGATAAAAGGAAGAGTTGTTAGAAGCATAAGTAATTCATTATTAGACGCTCAATATAAACTCTAGACGGTCTACTCCACAAAGATGGAATCAAAGTAATCATCTTCTATAGTAAGTTTTAGCAAAGTTTAAGTATCGACAATCAAAATGTTTCTAGAAATATAAAGCATTAAGTTAAGAAAAATCCCTACAATACCAGTTCATCTATCATCTAAACATTTGATCCTATACTATATTGTTTGGCTTGTTACAACATGAAAATCGCATTTACCTACAACAAAAATTAGTAGGTAATGGATAAAATCCGTATCTAATCCAAAATTATCTACGAATTACATACCGACAAAAAATCGTAGATAACTTACCTACAAATATTACATACGAAGTTTTACCTATGGATTTTACGTACGGATTTGAGCCCAAGTTCTTCAAGTAAACATACACAACTCACAACTACTACACCAACATCGACTTTACAATAATTATTACTCTTATTAAGGCTATTATTATTATTATTATTATTATTATTATTATTAATATTATCAATATTAGTAAATATAATATTAATAATACTAAAAATATTAATATTAATATTAATAAATATAATATCCAAAGTAATATTAATAATATAATATAAATAATATTAATATTACTCTTATTAACAACATTAATATTAATATTAAAATAATAATATTATTAATAATAAATATATTATTATTATTACTAATATCATAATATATTATTATCATTAATAATAATAATAATAACAAAATAATAAAAATGTTATTAAATATAATATTAATAATATTATTAATTATATAAGTTAACAATAATAATAATAAAACTAATAAAAATAATATTAAATATAATATTAATAATATTATTAACTATATTAGTTAATAATAATAATAATATATTTTTACTAATTTTAATAATATTACTAATTATTATTATTAATAATAATATAAATATTGTTAATAATAATAATAATGTTAATATAATTAATAATAGTAATAGTATTATTTTATCAATAATAATATTAAAAATAATAATAATTTTAATAAAACTAATTATTAATATTATCTATAGAAAAGTGCATAGGTAATTTACCTATAGATTTAGATCCATACGTAATTACATACGGTTTTGGATCCATAGGTAATTACCCACAAAAAAATCCAACTGTAATAAATCCGTATGAAAAAATCTGTAAGTAATGTCAAATTTACTTCCAGATTAGTATTCGTACGTAATTACCTACATATTTTTTCGTAGATAAAATCGGTAGATAAAATCCGTATGTAACATTTGTATGTAATGTCATATTTACCTATACTTATGAATTTTTCTGTAAATAAAATTCATAGGTAAAATTTGTTAGTACTCTCACAAGACTAAGTATTTGATGAAGCCAAGCAAGTGCAAGGAGCCAAAGGAAGCAAGTAGAATTGGATGTGTAGTCCTAGGCTTTGTCTTAGTATGAGTAAATGTGATTGGTGGTGAAAGATAACCTATGCACAACTGACGAGAAAATCACTAGCACATGATTTAACATAATTAAAACAAACCACAAAACATAAGCAAAACTTTTTGGTAAAATCAGTTTTAGAAAATGCAGCAATGGGCGTAAAATAAACCGATTTCAGGTTAAGTGAGATCGACTTATTCGCGCACTGCACCAAACTATTTCAACTGTTTTTTTAAAACTGTTTTGAGTTTTCATATTTTAAAAACAGGGTTTTCTCAAATGCAAGAGACAAGAGAAGATATAGAAAAACAAGAGTGACATACAAAGAGAAAATCATTCTTCGAAAACTTTGAATTTCTTGATTCTAAAACATTAAAGGACTGTTCTTGAAGAATCATTCTTGATCTAGTACTGTGCTATTGAGTTTCTTCAAGACTGTGTTCAGGCCTCTCTTGCTGTGCCAATCAAGGGGTTTCCTTTAACCTTTTCTTGAACAATTGTTTCAAGAATTGTGTTCTTTCATTGTGATATTGTATAATTTTTGAACAATTGTGGAAGGTGTGGGATATAGAGTTTAGCCTTGTATTTTACTGAATTAATTATAGGGGTTGTGGGGTGTAGTTCTTTAATTCAGTGGTGTTCTTGGTTCTTGTAGGGTATGAGAACTGTGTGATTGACTGTAATTGTACAATTGAATGTTTTAGTGAAATTTTCTTTGTTGGTGTGGCAAGGAAGACTAGATGTAGCCATTGAGGAAGGGTGAACCAGTATAAATTTTTCTTTCTTGACCCTTCTTTTACATACTTGTTTAATTTCTAGCGTTGTCCACTGCCAATACTTGTATATTGATTCGTTCTTTGTTAAAATTCGTACTGGTGATCATTCTGCTCTATAATATTGAGAGTGTTCACTGCAGTTTATCATTCAATTAGCAAATCATTCTGCTGTTCTTATTGCCCCTCTTTCACTACTGATATAAATCAATAAATCTTCACATTAATATGTTTTGTGAAGTTATTTTGGTACTCGTTTATTCAATCTTAATTCACATAATTGTTCTTATTTTTTGCCTTACATTACAACACACATATATACATCCTATATTCTCTGCTGAGTGGTGATATTGTGATCTGTTTTTCATCTGGTTTTAATGCAATTCCTTTTAAACTGTTTTATTTGGTTATTTTGAAATTCTACAGATCTGGAAATCTAGTTTCTTGGTTCTTAGTCATTGTCTTTCATATCCTTTGTGTATTTCATTGTCTATCATTATATTTTGATCATATTCTATGGGTTGCTTATAAATTTAGGTGATTCTATTTTAACTTTGTGCATTGATAGTTTGTGCTATAAGTAAATTCTTGGCTTGATACATTGCAACTATATTTTCCTAGTTATAAGGATTGGATTTGTATAGCGTTGTTGTGTTCTTTCAATTTGATTGTATTAAATTGTTCCCATTCAATCATACTGCATATTATCATGTTCTAGTTGATTCTTAGCTGTTGTGATTGTGTATCTGCTGGTTTCTTTGAGTTTCTTGGTGTGGACCTTAATTGTTGTTCATTCTGTTAGAAAAATAAATTGGTTTATTCGAAACTAAATCAATTTATTTTTCTGCACTGCACCTTAAATCGTTGAGCCTTAGATTCTTGAAAATCTTCATTTTGCTTAAACCTTTTCCAAATATTTTCAGGCCTTGCCAAACGTTTTCAAACCTTTTTTAAAGTCAAAATTTTATAAAGTTCAATTCACCCCCCTCTTGAACTTAGCCTTAAGTTTTTTCGATTGGTATCAGAGCTAGGTCTTAAAAGTTATTCAAGTTTCGATACTATGGCTGAGGGAAAGCTACCTTTTGCAGAGGGTGCTTCTATTAACAAGCCTTTTTTATTATGCAGGGTTAAGTATCCTTTTTGGAAAATAAGAATGAAAATTTTCATTGAATCTCTTGATCGTGTTGTATGGGATGCAATAGTTAATGGTCCTTTTATGCCTAAAACTGTGATTGATGGTGTAACTGCTGATAAGCCTTGGTCTGAGTGGAATGAGTATGAGAGCAGGAAAGCTCAATTTGATTATATGGCCAAAAACATCATAACTTCAGCTTTGAATTTAGATGAATTTTTCAGGGTCTCTCAATGTTCTTCAGGAAAGGAGATGTGGGACATTTTAGAGGTGACTCATGGAGGAACAAGTGATGTCAAGAGGGCGAGAAAGCATGCTCTAATTCAAGAGTATGAGTTATTTCACATGTAGGTTGGAGAATCAATAGCAGAGGTGCAGAAAAGGTTCACACACATAATGAACCATCTCATTGGACTTGGGAAGACCTTTGACAAGGAGGAGCTCAACATCAAAGTGCTGAAATGTCTTGATAGATCTTAGCACCCCAAGGTCATTTCAATTTCAGAGACAATGGATCTTACGACTTTGAGCACATCTGCATTGTTTTGAAAGCTTAGAGAGCATGAGCTTGAGATGAATCGGTTTAAAGAGCAAGAAAATGGAGAAAAGAAGGCTAAAACTCAAAACTACAACACTAATAGAGAAGAGTGAAACTGATTTAAGCTGTGACAGTGAGGCTAAAACCTTGAACATGCTCACAAGAAGATTCAACAAGTTCCTAAGAAGAAAGGAAAAGAGAAGAATCAACAAACTAAAAGGTATACCAAGAAAACTGATTCAAATTCTTCTAACTTTACTTGCTTTGGATGTGGAAAGCAGGGGCATATCAAGATGGAATGTCGAAATCTAGTTCATAAAGACAAGGTTGCTGAAAAGAAAAAAATCAATAAGAGCAGCAAGGGAAAAAGAGCATACATAGCCTGGGATGAGAATGACTCTACAACTAGTTGCTCATCAAAAGAGGAAGAGGAGATTAATTTGTGCTTAATGGGAAAAGAGCAATCAGAGGTAAGTATGCTAACTCAAATATCTCTTTCAGTTCTGAAAATTACAACACCATGCTTCAAGCTTTTCTTGAAACGCATGATGAAGCAAATAGGTTGGCTGATGTAAACAATAGGCTAAGAGGTTTGAACAATTGGTTGGATACAAGAGTCAACTCATTGGAAGAAGAGCTGGAAAAAGTTAAAACTGATTTTGAGCATTTAAATATGATTTTTCGGTCTTCTAACTATAAGGGTGTATCTAGCAAGCCATCCAAGTGTGAAAATTGTGAGGTGCTGCAAGCAAAGGTTAAATATCTTGTTAAAACTTCTTCAAACCTTGTTATGGGAATGACAAATTTGGATGCTGCTTTAGGTTCCCAAAACTATGTGTTTGATAAAGCTGGAATTGGTTATAAACCTATGTTTAAAAAGAAAACTAGAAAATTCAGCAGCTTTCTCAAACATAGCAGCCAACACACCTCACATTTTCAAACTTGTTTCTATTGTTTACATAAAGGTCATACTATAAAGAATTGTAGAGTTAGGCTTTCTGATGTTCCATGTGGCCTTCTAAGGTGGATATGTAAGGGTAGTATTAACAGTTCTAGACACAAAGCTAATAGGGTACCAATTTTCATAAAATAAATCTATTTTACAGGTCATAGGTGCATCTAACAAGAAACTGTGGTACTTGGATAGTGGATGTTCCAAGCACATGATTGGAGATGCATCTTTACTCACTGGATTGACTCTTAAACATGGAGGATATGTTACATATGGAGACAACAATAAAGGAAAGATTGTTGGCAATCGTGACATAAAAGTCAAAGGCAACTTAACCATTCAAAATGTGTTGTTGGTGGAAGGACTAAAACATAATCTGTTGAGCATAAGTCAGCTGTGTGACAAGGGCTTGCAAGTCACCTTCCAACCAGAAATTTGCCTTATTTCTAGTGAAGACTCGAGACATACTCACCTTGTTGGGAAAAGGGTTAACAATGTGTACATGCTTGATTTAAATTGCATTAATTCTGACATCAATTGCTTGATTACTAAATGTGATGAAACATGGTTATGGCATAGGCGCATTGCTCATATTCATATGCATCATTTAAATAGGATTGCATCTAAAGAGCTTGTGATTGGTTTACCTAAACTCAAGTTTGAGAAGGACAAAGTGTGTGAAGCATGTCAAAAGGGAAAACAAACCAAAAGTTCTTTTAAACAAAAACAATTTTTTTTTACCACTAAACCTTTAGAGATGCTTCACATGGATTTATTTAGACCTTCTAGAACCATGAGTATAGGTGGCAATTACTATGGTCTTGTCATTGTAGATGATTTTGCTAGGTTCACAAAGACTTTGTTTTTGGTTACCAAGGATGTTGGTTTTAGTGCCTTTACGAAACTTGCCAAGGTTATTCAAAATGAGAAAAAACGCACTATTGTTGCCATAAAAACAGATCATGGGGGAGAATTTCAAAATGAAAGATTTGAAAAGTTTAGAATTCAGCAAAATTTTTCAGCTCCAAGAACTCCACAGTAAAATGGGGTTGTGGAGAGGAAAAATAGAGCCTTGGAAGAGCTCCTACAACTTTATTGAATGAAACTAATCTTCCTAAATACTTTTTGGGCAGATGCAGTGAACACTGCATGCTATGTGCTGAATAGAGTTTTGATAAGGCCAATTTTAAAGAAAACCCCTTATGAGCTTTTCAAAGGAAGAAAACTATATAATAAAAGAACCATGTTGATTGAGGAAACTGTGGACATATCCTATGATGAATCTAATGAAAAGGTGCAGGACAAGTCTAAAAAATTGCAAATGATGGTGAAATAGAGAGGATTCAAAAATTAAAGGAAACTGCAGTTGAACAGAGTGAAGAGAAAATTGCAGAGTTGAATACTGCAAAAAAAGAAACCGATTATGGCACACACTGAATCGATTTTCCACAGGAGTGGAGAGTTCCAGGAATTCTATCCTTGAACAATGTAATTGGACAGATTCAAAGGGGTGTCTCAACCGAGAATTCTGTGAACCTATTGTGTGAACACATGGCATTTGTGTCATGTGTTAAAGAGGGATACTAGGTTTGCTTTACTTAAGAAAAGATAGATTTCCAAATCAAAGAAAGTCAAAACTCAGTCCCCATGGTGATGGGCCTTTTCAAATGTTAAAGAAAATAAATAATAATGCTTATCAATTGGATCTACCTAAAGAATATGGAGTACATACTACCTTTAATGTGATTGATTTCATTCCTTTTGTAGGTAGTAATGAAGAAGAGGTAGATGAGCCAGATCTGAGGTCAGATCCTCTTCAAGAGGGAGGGGATGATGGAAGAGGGCTTAGGCGAGGTCTAGTCACTAGAGCTATGCTCAAACATTTTGAAGCTAGTGAAGAGTCAGAGGGACCTGTACAGATCAAAATGCTGATGGAGGAGCTCCTAGGTGCCTTAGCTTCTTGTGCAAACTTCAATGGAAGTTGAGCATGAT
>Ga0099825_1003448_pt1 | contig 21044 bp, 16 predicted proteins | sample SiratroredBW_FD_76838 | JGI IMG/M metagenome (GOLD analysis project Ga0099825, IMG submission 76838) | Root nodule microbial communities of legume samples collected from California, USA - Siratro red BW | ecosystem: Host-associated > Plants > Roots > Nodule | place: USA: California | collected... | reverse complement strand
CAAAATTTTTAAAATTTTCCCAAGGGTTAATTTTTCATACATGATGGATTTCTTTTTGGTGATAAAAACCTTTGAATACCCAAGAGCACTCTTAATGGGGCACTTTGGTGTAAATAAGACTTTGGAGATTTTAGAAGAACTTTCTTATTGGCTACACTTGCAAAAACAAGTTTCAAAATTTTGTGAAAAATGTAGGAAGAAGGCCAAGTCCAAAGTCTACCCCATGGCTTGTATACTCCTCTTCCAATTCCAAACATTCCTTGGCAAGATATCGCCATGGATTTTGTGATTAGATTGCCTAGATCAAGGAGTGGACATGACTCCATCTTTATGGTTGTGGATTGATTTTCAAAAATGACACATTTTATACCATGCCACAAATTTGATGATGCATCTCTTTTAGCTAATTTATTCTTTAAAGAAGTGGTTAGATTACATGGACTCCCTCGAAGTATTGTGTCTGACCGTGACTCTAAGTTCCTTAGTCACTTTTTTAGGACCTTGTGGGGTTACCTAATAATAAAACTTCTTTTCTTAACTTCTTGCCACCCCCAAACTATGGTTAAAAGATATTGATAATAAAACTTTAAGTCAACATTTGAGATGTATGTTATCTAAACAGCTCAAAGAGTGGAAAACACATTGTCAACACCTAGTTTCGTCCGGATAAAAAATGTGTGTTTCTAATAATTTCAAAAAATTTAATCATTTAGTAAACTTTGATTTTTGTTTGTATTCTCTCTTATTAAAAAAAATTAAATGAAAAAAATGTATTTATTTTATTTTATTGTCTTTCTCTATTTATTTTAATAATGGTAGTAAAATACAAAAAAATTGTGGTCCTCTCTAGGCTACCACATCTTGGGTCAGTCCACTCCCCTTTTCACACCCCCTTAGCTACTATAAGCACCCCCGAATCTTTTGATTCTCTGTGGTACGTTTGCTCTAACTCCACCACCCTCTACACCAAAATCAGGAGCTGCAATGTCCCTTGGGGCAGCCAGCATAATCTCTGAAAAGCTTATTGGTTCCCCACTATAGCTTCCCCTACTAACCGTTTTTGGCATTTTACTCGCCCAAAAAGAAAAAAAGAAACCTCATAAGCAAACTCGGGGGATGCTGGGACACACAGAAACAAAAAAGACCAGTTTGGGTTTTCTTTGGGAAGACATGGAGAAGAGAGGGTAGGAGACGAGTGTGAAGAACGAACAAAAACTGAACTGAAAAATAGAAATTGGAGAGAGCATTTTCCATTAGAGAGAATCCGTGAGTGAGAGACTAAGAGGAGTTTGAAACGTTCACCGTAGAGCTGATCAGCGGAAGAAAAGCAAGCATCGAAGCTCGCCGGAAAACTTGAAGCTCGTCGGAGAAGAAGATCTTCTGAAGAATACGTTCTGCGCTTCAACAGGTATATTTCTCCTCTTCATTTTTCGTTGTTTAAATCCATTAGTGCATTGGAAATTGATTATACTTGTATTAAATACTGTTCATTGTAACCTTCATGAAAAATGCACTTGTAATCTATTGTGTTTTCTGGTTTATGAATGATTCTTTGTGTTTCTTTGCCTAGTCTGTGTTGTATGAACATAAGAGTAAAATAGAGATTGTTTTTGAATCATCCAGCCGAAGGATAGCACTCGCCGGGGTTTCACTGTGATCTCACTCCGGCGAGGTCACGTCTTGAATTTATCTCTCTCGTTTCATGTCGATTTTCATTTTCTTTACATACTGAGTGACATATGAACATGAACAAACTGTGATATGGATCTTTAGTGCTTTAAATGATGAAAAATGAATGTGAGCAATTTCGTTTTTAGCCCAAGACGCGAGGGAGAAGACGATGTGGTGTTATTCTGTGTAGGCCTGATAGTTGTAGATAATCTAGTGTTTATAAATAATAAAAAATAGCTTTGTAATAAACAAGTGAGAAGAGATTTGGTTTTGAAAATTAAAGACATGTTGTTGCATTTCATCGAATATCTTATAAGCATGAGCGTTCCGAGAAGCTGTGATTTGGTTAGATTTTATGTTGATCAGAAGGCTCTTTTGTTTTGTTATAGGCTAGGTTTATATTCGTCTCATGTGGATCTCTAGTTCCAGCATGCATTTGATTAATTTCCTTCATATTTAGACTATAAATTTCATTCACAAAGATTGGGTTTCACATTATGTTTTGGTTGCAAGTTGCACTGTGACTAGTTGGCATATTACATACGTTAATTTTTAGAATCTTTTACATGTTACAATTCATGCTTGTACTTTGTTTGTTATACTTTGCCAAAAATCCATTGGCTTCTCTGCATTCCTTTTCGCTGCACTGTGATATTATGCCAAATAATTTTGGTTTTCTTTTTATACTCACCACTATTCATTTTTAGTTGAAGTATGGTTTCTACACTCTTTCTCTCTCTTTGGTTCCATTGAATGATTATATGAATGTAAACATGGGCACTAGTTTTTAATCCTCACTTTACTACAATGCACGTAGTACCAAAAAGAAAGAAAGTGCATTTAATGCTTCACTCCACGTAAGTATTCAATTTCCACTAACAATGTTTTTTTAATATTTTTTTCTCTTACTTCATTTAAATAACATTTAGTTGCCTTTATTCACTTTATGTTTCTAAATTATTTTTTTTTAAAAAGGAAAAAAGAATTTTGTGAATTGTTCTGGGTATTTCATAAATAAAAATAAAAATAAATAATAAAAATAAAAACAAATCAATTTTTCAAAACAATTGAATTTTCTTTTAATAAAATAAAAAATGATTTTTTGATTAAAATTCCAATTGACCGTACGCGTCATGTGTCATGCAAGATTGATTTTTAGAAAATAAATTTCAATTAAATTCCTAAATAACAGTTCGTATTATGCAGGATTTAATTCGAAAAATTTTAATTTTATTTGGAATATCAAAGGGCCATATGCGTCAAGCGATGTCTAAAATGAAGTTTAATTTTTTAGAACACTAAATTTTTCTAAAATTAAAAAATATATAAAGTTTTCAAACATTAAAATATCAAATTCTCAAACAAACAATTTTTCAAAACATAGAATTACGTAACCCTGATTCTCCATCTCTGATGGAGATACTTAGGAGCGAGGTTAAACCTTGTCGGGCTACTTCCAATAAAAAATGTTTTGTTTTTCATGAAAAATAAATATTTCAAAAGTTACACCCATTTCATTTTATTCAGTTAAAGGTACCATCTTAGGACGGGTGCCATGGGGGGCTAATACCTTTCCCACGCGTAACCGACTCTCGGACTTGCAATCCGATTTTCGTAGACTGGCCTTATCCATGTTTCTCTTTGGTTTTCCGTAGTTTTCCTTGAAAACTATGGTGACGACTCCCTTATTTTGAAAACCTATTAATCTTTGTTTCGAATCATCGTTCCTTCGTGACTCTGGTTGCGACACACATATTCCTGACATTGAGTTTACTTATAATAGAGTAGTTCATTGTACTACTTCCCTTCCTACTCCAAAAGATATGATGTGTAGTTATGCTAGTCAAAGAGCAAAATTTAAAAAAAAAAATACCTACATGCCAAGGTAAAAAATGAGGTTGAGAGGAAGGTAGAAAATGAAAAGAGTTTTAGACTGAGTTCAAGAGGAGCGTGAATTAAATTTTGAATTTTTTTTGCAAAACAGTAAACAGAATTAATAGAAAGAATGAATATCTTTTATTAAAACAATTTACAATGGGAAATTTGGTTGCATTGAACAGAATCAATCAATTGAAGTACTAAAACAATGAACAAAAAGAACTCGCAATATAGTTCAACAGATAATCAATCAATTAAATCCTACATTCAAACAATTCACAATAACTTGTCAGAATCAATACCAAACATTGCAATCAATTAAAGATGAAAAACACTGAATGTAAAATCTTGAATTTAATCAATTGAATCAAGAATATAACCAATCAATTTTCTTGGTTGAAAAATCAAACACCAAATTGTAATCAATTGAAGAAAATTTACAATCAATTGAAATTATCACAGATTATAAGAGACAAATTGCAATAAATTAATTCACCTAAACAATCAATCACAGTTTTTTAGTTGATTACAAACATAGTAATCACAGTTGATTAAATTTGAGAAACAACCAATTGATTAATCAAGAATAAATCTTTGTAGAAAAATCCAATTAATATGTTCACAAAACAAACCACGTGAAAAATAAATTTATAAATCAATTTGCAGAAAGCACTTGAGTCACAAGCAGTAATGAACAAAAATGATAGAGTTGTAGTAAAGAAAATTAACCAGTTGTATTGTATAAACAATCAGTTGAAAAAGTGTGCAGCAAGAAAGACAATTATGCAAAATTAAATTGTGAATCAAGAAAGGGATAAGAGGGATCAAAAAGATCAAGAATTATACTGGTTCACTCTTCCTCAAGAGTTACATCTAGTCTTTTTGCCAACGAGCAAAGAAATTTTGCTAAAGAACCAAATTGTTCAATCAATACACACACTTGCACCCTACAAGAACACTCTCTTGCTCCCTGCAAAGGAACACACTCACTGTGCAGAACCATTATGCACTTCTACAACCATAAAACCTATACACTTGCAGAAAACAACACTCTAAAACAATGTACAATAAAAAAAAACCAATACTATAATTGTACAAAGAAACCAATGATGGAAAAGGACTACAACAACTTCCCTGTAATGCAGAACCAAAACACATAATTTTCTACCAAGGATGAGCTTAAAGATTCACTTTCTTATTTCTTCTTGAACCAAATCTCTTTAAAACCAATTGTATCTCAATGTATTCACTGTAATTCGCAAAGAATTCACTCAAAATTTCTCTTTTTTTCGTGTTCTCTCAATGTGAAAACAAAGTCAATTTTATACAATCAAAAATAGTTTGTAAAGCAATTTTAGTAATATGAAACAATCGATTGAAAATACACTTGAATCTATTGATTTTCTGTTAACAAGATTTTTCAGCAAAGTGTATTTTAAAAACAATCAGTTTTAAGTACTTTGATGAAACGATTTTCAATTTCATTAAGTTCCACTTACTACCATTTTTGTATTTTGTTTTACTAAAATATCTTTAAGCTCATTCTAATGATATAGTATGTATGTTCATGGTTTAGATCACAGTCACACACACACACACACTAAGACTAGACCAACTCCAAGTGATCTTCATTCTTGGTTTGAGTTGACTTCATCAAATACAAAAGTAGCACCAATGTTGACAGAAAAGAGGTTATCTTCTAAGCTAGAGATTGAGTTTGGGTTCATTTAAGAAAGAATAGACTTCCAAATCAGAGAAAAACCAAACTCCAAGCTAGAGGAGATATGACCCTTTTCAAGTCTTCAGGAGAATGAATGACAATGCTTACAAATGAGATCTCCTTGGGGATTTTGCTGGTAGTCATAGGTTCAATGTTGTTGATCTTTCTCTTTGTGATGCAGGACTTCAAAATTTGTAGACAATTTCTCTCCAAGATGGAGAGAATGATACATACAAGGATGAAGAAGTATCGAAGGCACGAACAAAAGAAGTGCTTCAAGGAATTGAAACGAGAAGAGTAACTAAAAAGGAAGAAAGAAGAGCAAATAAAGAAGAATTTTGAAGGAAAAATCACAAGAAGAAGAATCAAAGCTTTAGGAACAAATAAATAAAGCAAGTGTAGCCCTTAAATAGGAAGAAATTGAGAGAACTAAAGCACTTAAGGATTACAAATTGAGAGAGAGCTCCATGACCATTGGAACTCCTCAAGTTGGTGGCACATGTGCGTACTTTCCATGTCATCACTTGTAAACATTGTATTTTCATGATTTTTAGGAACTAACATTGTCACTACCTAATTTCAAGGGATTAATTTAGCTAATCATGGTTAACTCTTGTTAATCTTTTTGGCTCTTCGCACTCTTCCTAGTCCAAGAATGTTCCAAGAGGTCATGATGATACAAAGGAATTTTATTTGGGGATGGAATGCTGCAGGTAAGAAAATGACATTGGTAAAATGGGAAAATTTGTGTAAACCTAAGGAACATGGGGGATTACGAACCAAGGATAATACACTGTCTCTTAAGGCACTCTTTGCTAAGTGAAAATGGAGATTGGGAACATGTCAACAAGGACTATGGAGGGAAGTATTGGAGTTAAAATATGGGACATGGAGAAAGTTGAACGAAGAGGGGAGACTTATAACTATGAATCAAGGTGGTGGAGAGACTTAAGGAAAGCTTTTGGAAAGGAAGTAGAAGGATAGTGGTTTAATGAAAATGTCCTGTGGAAGTTGGGAAAATGTGACAATTTATTTTCGGGAGGACAAGTGGACAATTAACACTCCTGTCACAAATAAATTATCTAGAATGTATGCAAATGCAAAAAAGAGGAAGACAACTATAGTGGAGCTAGGAGTAATATCGAGATACTACAGTAGTTGCATCATCCAACCACCATAGTATCCTGATATTACAGCGGTTGTCCCAAGCAACCGCTGTAATATCTCTTTCTATTAAGAAAAATTCCATTTGCTGGAAAATTAGGCAGGTGTATTACAACAATTTTTCAAGAACCGAGGTGGTATCTCCTATATACTATAGTAGTTAAACAACCGCTATAGTATGTCCAGACTTTCTATAGTGTCGGAATCTACAGCGGTTCCAGAACCGGTGTTGTATGTCGTCTAGAACCGGTGTAAAAGGTGGTTTTTCCACTAGTGAATGAGTCTGATGGAAATGTAAAACATGAATATTACAATGGGGAACTCTGCCTGCAACAAAGCATCAACATGTTTGCTATTTTGGGGTTGTTAAAAAAGGATGCAGAACCTGCCATTGAAACCACATTGCATTTGTAACTAAAATGCTATGTGTAGTAAGGTGCACGCTTCTTATCGAACCTGCTAAAGTTACAGAAAATGGGCAACTCCACAGGACACATTTGGGCCCAGATTATGCAACAAATTGTATTTGTTGGGCCATAAACGTGGGTTAAAATGTACTCAACTGTAATATAGGGTTTGTATGATGAAGGGAGTAAACTTGGGTGATGTTGTAAATATATTCCTTTGTTCTAAACTTTCTTGTATATGTGTTCCTTTAATTTATTTTATTCTTTTCTACTAACAAAAAAGAATAACTCACAAGTATTTCTCAAATTCAACTTCTAAATTAACAAAAAAAAGGTGTAATGTGTTCTAAGCAAAGGATTCGACTCAAATTCAAAGAAATTGGACTTAAAATCTCCAGCCTAACAATTTATATGAGAACTCTTTCTAGAACTTTGCTAATAGTCTGATAGCAAAAGAAGAACTCAAACTACAAAGTACAAGCCAAAAATCAATTTGGTTTTCATGCTCTTTAAAAAAATTGTGAAAAAAATTTGAGGACCACTTGTAATGGAATTATGAACTGTTGGGAAAATTCGAGAGGGAATCACTAAGGAGACCAAACAAGAATGCCAAACCACATAAGGGAATGACACCACCTTTAACCCAAAACCTTAAGGCATTATGTTTGTGCGTCTTCATTCTTATATGTTGCTTAACTTTCTCATTCCTACCCAATGTGGAACTTACACTCACACTTGAATACCTAACAATCTCCCCCTCAAGTGAGAGTCCCTCTTACACATTGATACACTCCCCCTCGAGTGAAAGCCCCCTCGAGCAGAAGCAAACGACCCCTTACTTGTACCGACGTTGACACACTTATACGGGACACGCTTGCCTGAAACCTCTGTCAGGAAGACTTTCGATACAGGGTCAAAATGTACTCGCCCAAGCCGAAAACCATTGGCTCTGATACCACTTTTTAGGAAAATTCGAGGGGAAATCACTGGGGAGACTAAATAAGAACGAGACAAGAGCTAAACCACATAAGGGAATGACACCACCTTCAACCCAAAACCTTAAGGCATTAGGTTTGCTGGTCTTCTTTCTTATATGTTGCTCAAATTTCTCATTCCTACCCAATGTGGAACTTAGACTCACACTTGAATACTTAACAGTTTGTAGAAACAGTTGGCTCTAGAAGGGGGGTTGAATGGAGCCTGAACTCAATCCAGTATAAATATAAATCACTAAGCAATTGTCCAATGCAAGAATAGTATAAGCACGAATAAAGCAATTTTATATTGGTTCACCCTAATCTCTTGGGCTACGTCTAGTTCTCCCTTGAACAAACCGTTCAAGAGGTTCCACTATATTAGAAATGGTTACAATGAGTACATAAACCTCTCTAGGGTATAACTAGTAGACAAACCTCTCTAGGTTATAACCAATACACAAACCTCTCCAGGTTATACCAGTCTCAATCTCCCCATAAGATCAAGACCACTTAAGATTGAAAGAAACACTCTCAAAAGAGAGAATAATGAAAACTCACAAGGGTCTACTTCACAATGGTGAAGAATTACACAATGATTTCACACAACCCAAAACTCTATATGCTCTCAATAGCAGATTGGCAATAGACACTCAATAGTAGATACTCTAATTCTTCAACGTATTGTATGATTTTTTTCTCTTTTCGCTTCTTGTTCTACAACTTGAATTTGCTCCTCTATATGTAGCTTTTGATAAACTAGTCATTGGGATGCTTGAATAGAGCAATCTTGACTTTCTGATGTATGGAGCTCAAACTGGAAATATTTCTCTAATTTTTATATTGCATTAAACTTGATTAATTATGTATCAGAAATAATTTAAAATAACATAGAGAAATTATATTTGAGATACTCATCAATAATTTGAATAACTTCCATTATGAACAAATTTGAACATTACAGCACAATATGATATAAAATCAATTAATCTCATTTAAATACTCCATAATAATTTGAATAATTTCCATTGATGAACAAATTTGAACATTAAAGCACAATATGATATAAAATCAATTAATCACATTTAAATACTCCATAATAATTTGAATAAGTTCCATTATGAACAAATTTGAACGTTAAAACACACCAGGCTATAAAATCAATTTAAATCAAATCAATAACATAAAACTAAAGTAAATAGTAAGAAAACTTATCTCTTCATGGATCATGTGTCTACTACTTTAATAATAAAATTAACTACACAATGTATATAAATCATCAAATATAAATGTATACTTGAGTTTTGTTATCATCAAAACTTTGTCACATGATTTGATCCTCATCGGATCGTGTAATATTAATATTCAACATGAACATATAAATGGACAAAACAAGACTTTGGATAACTTAAAAGATTAAAGAAATTCAAAGCTAAGTAATCATGTTAAGATCAAATTCAAAATATGACAAAAGAAATAAGAAGAACATGTTATAGAGTTTCCTATCACATGCAATTGATTCAAGACAATTAGAACAAGTGCTTGAATCCATTAAGAATAAAATTAGGCATAAAACATATAAGGAAAGTAAACTAAACTAAACTCAAATGAAATATGAACAAGACTTAAAATTAAGACAAGTAAGAAATAAGGAAAACTTATCTCTTAAAGACGCCCAAACCTAGCTTTGGTATTAAATAATGGAAAACACCTTCTCTCAAGTAGTTGAAGACCAAGATAATTCTTAAAACTTTTCCAAATTTCTTCAGAAACTCATATTTCTTTCCCAAGGAAGGATTTTTGAAGGACAACTATAAAAAGATTACTCTCATCCAGTGGCAACACAAGGCTTTAGGGGGCCTAAAGCAAATTAAAAAATAAGCTTGTTTGAAATTAATAAATTAATTTATTAAAATTATGATATTTTTATTTGAAATTTATTTTTTAATCTTTTTGTGATGCAAAATTATCTATTAAATTATCATAATTAATTTCATTTAATATATCCTTTTCAATAGACAATAAAGCTAATTTGTTTAATCTTTATTTGGACATTGTTAATCTTAAATAAGATTTTATTAATTTGAGTTTTCAAAAACTCCTTCCAGGTGAAACAACTAATACTAGAATTATTAACATTATTCTATATGCTAGATATGCATTTGGAAAAAAAATTATTATTTTATATTATTAAGAATGTCAATTAGTTTATCATTTTTCTTTCCTATAACCTCCTTTAAGAAATTTAATTCTAAAAATAAATTTAAGCCATTAAGATCCACCAAATTATCATGTTTCAAATATTTTTCAAGTTTTAGATATTTTTCTTTCAGAAGTACACAACAAAATCACTTTAATTTTTCAATACTGAATAAAAAACCAAAAATATCTTCAAATATTTTAAATTGTTCAATATCTATACTAATACACATATCTTTAGATTATAAATGTTTACTAACCAAGTTAACTACAAATAATGTCATACCAATAGTCATGCTTAACAAAAATTCAAATTTTCAATTTCATAAGTTGTTAAACAATCACTTTTTATTTGATGATCATCACTAGTTTCAACTACTAATTTAAATAAAGCATCTCTTGTTTGCAAAACTTGAAATCTTACAACTTTCACACTTTTAACACGACTTTCTCAACGTGGTTGCGACAATGATTCAAGAGTTAAGTTATGTACATGATCTTGTAAAATTTTCCACCTTTTTGGTAGAAGAAGAAAATAAAATATATATATATATTGTAATACTCCAAAGAAAGATGTAGCTTTAGGACAAGAGTTAGCCATATCACAAAATACTAATTTAGATTATGACAACCACATGGAGTATAAAATGCTCTAGGATTGATATGAAGAAATCTTTTTTGCACACCTTGATGTTTTCCTTTCATATTAGACCCATTGTTGTATCCTTGTCCTCTAAAGTCATTAATATCAAGTTGAATAACTTTTAGTTCTTTTATAATAACATCAAAAAGACATTTTCCACTTGTATCATTTACTTTTAAAAATTCTAAAAAATACTTGTTAATTTGTATTGGAGTTAATGAAATATCAACACACCCTAATACAAAATACATTTGTTCTTGATGACTTATATCTGGAATATAGTCAAGTATGATTGAATATTTCGCATCCATAATTTTTTTTCATAACTTTTTTTTTTATTTCGGTTAACAAATTCATCAACTCATTTATATCTTTTCATTTTTTCCACATAATGCTAAGTTACTTTTACTAAGGGCTTTAATAACAACAATAACTCTTAACAATATCTTTCTCCAGTGTATGAATTTTACATACAGATTTTTCTATATGTAATTGCATACGGATTCGAGCCCAAGTCCTTCAGTATACATACACAAGTCATAACCACTACACCAACATGCACTTTGCGATCATATACTCATTATTATTAATTATATAAATTTATATAATAATAATATATTTTTCCAAATTTTAAAAATATTATTAATTTTTATTATTAATAATAATAATGTTAATGTAATTAATAATAATAATAATAATAATAATAATAATAATAATTTATAATTTTAGAAGTAATAATAATAATAATAATTTTAATAAATTTAACTATTAATATTATCTACGGAAATATATGTACGTAATTACATACAGATTTGGATCCGTATGTAATATATCCATATGTAGAATTTGTAGCTAATTACATACAAATTTAGATATGTATGTAATTACATACGAATTTGAATCCGTTGGTAATAAATTTGTATGTAATAAATTCGTATGTAACATCTGTATGTAATAAATCTATTTGTAAAATTCGTATGTAATGCTAAATTTATCTACATATAAAAATCCGCATGTAATAATCCGTATGTAAATCAAGAATTTTTATAGTGTAATGCGCTCATCAGTTATTTCATAACTATTTAACTTAGAACTAAGATTTTTCCAATCTCTACTACTTTCATTAGCTAGTTTACTTGTACAACAAACAACATTAAACATTTTACAACAACAACAAACTTTATTCTATAATAAATAAGTCATCTTCTTTGATCTTTCTCTCCATTAACAATTTTTTAACGTAATTTGATGCAGAAAAGTATCTAGAGTATTTATCCTTTGAAAAATATATATCAATTACTCTAGGAGGACTTTTTTTCTACTAATAAGTTTCTCAAGTTCGTATCAATATTCTCCTATTGACTTGGGTCATATATATTTTTGATAGTAGAATTAGTAATCTTGTAATTTCCTTCCTATTGTTATGAATTTAAGAATTAGAATTATTTTCATTGACTATTTCTTTATTGTTGTTTTCACCTATTGTGACCTTCTTCATTCAAAGAGCCCTCACCTGTATTTTCTAATTCATTCTTTTTGTTTATTTTTATTTTTTTAAATTTATCCATAGCTTATTTATGTGATTCAACAAAAAGTACAACTCTTCTCTTTTTTTGAAGTTTTGAATACCCTGATTCATATATTTTAGTTGATATATTTGTATATTTTTTATAAAATTAAAAACTATAATATATATATATATATATATATATAACATTGAATATAACTTATAAGTGTATAAAACGAGACTAAGTAGAAAAAATATAACGTGTGCTAAGAAAATGAACTTGAATGTCGTATTGTCTTGAAGTCATAGGTCTCCTTTTGCCTTTCGGTTCTGTACTTTGCTAAGTGTTTAAATTTTATTTATAAATTCTAAATTTTTAATAGTCTTTCTTGAATCTACACAAATTATTTTGAGATTAATTAAACAATAATAAAAAATAAAATGATTTTGAGATCAATTCATCAATATGATATTGATTTTTAACTAATTGATGCACTCAAAATGAGAAAAAGGCCAACATAAACCTCAATTTCTTTATCTATCATTCCAAGACCAAATAGAAACACTCGTATAAATGCACATTGTAGTATGATAAAACAAATTTGGAATTGGATAATGATCTAATGACAATGAAACACTCAATTTGAAATATAGAACAACTAACGAAAAGTCAGAGAAAGGAAGGAGATAAGTGAAAGATTCAGAGAAAGAAATAATGGAAAGAAATAGAAAATTAGAAAGCTTTAACCTTTAGGATTCATTGACTATTATTTTTTTTTAAAGATAAAAATATTATTAATTTATTTGGAGAAATTTCCAAATTGTTATTCACTAAACAATATTTATAATACAAATATAAACTTAACGGTTAATTAAGATATTTTAAATTTTTAATTAAAAAATATTTTTTAAGTGTAATTTTAAAATTAAATATTTTTTAATTTATAATAGTGTATTAGTGTTAAATTTTTTTAAAGCCTAAAATCATTGTTTTACCTTCTTACACCTTAAGTCAACCCTAATTTAATGTAATGACCCAAGAGTACAAAAGGAAAGTATATAATCGATTATATTCTCGTTGAATCAAAGGTGAGTTGTAAGTGTATCAATGTGTTTTATTTATAGATGTGTAGCCCGTCACTTCATGAATCAAAGAATGTGGACTTTCAAAGCAAAAATCAACACATATGCAAGGTTGCACAAGGCTAAATTCAGCCCCGCAATTTGGCCTAAATTGGCCTTTCCTATGTGAGGTGGAACTTCCATGCTCAAAGCCTCTTCTCCCTTCTTTTAACCGATTTTGTCTAGGGTCTCTACCACAGATTTGGTCGTCCAACATTCAAGCCCAATTATAACCCACTCCAATCTCTACGAAATTCTACAAAAGGTATAAAAAGTATATATATTATACAATTTGATTAAACTAAAAAGAAAACAAGAAATTTTAGTATTCTACTATTCAAAATGTTAGTATTCTACTATTCAAAGTGAAGATTCTTTTTTCTTGAAGTTCCATCTTCTTCAATATCTTAATTAGAAGTGATTGGTTGATTTCCATCATATTTTTCTTGTATCACACATTACATTAACTTTTGATTATCACTTTAAAAGGCTGTTGAAAGATTTGGAAATGTATTTTATAAAATAATGACCTCTGTGTAACATTTCTTTCGAAAATATTTTTCGAAGTACTGTTTAAAAACTTTATTCAAATTCCACTTTCTAGAACCAACATATTCTTGGAGAGGTTTTTTAACCTCATACAAAGAACCCGTTAAAAACATAAGTTTTTATAGAGAGTTTGACTATTGAAGGGGGGTGGCATTTTGGGTTTCCTTTGATTGTGTGGAGTTGGGGCCTTGTGGGTTGGGTATTTGGTTTGGTTCGGGGAGAATGTTAAGGATTTGGTTTACGATGCCATTGTCTTTTGGTTATCTGGTGTGTTGGAGGACGTAAGCACAAAATTGTGGACGAAGGATAATGTGGAGATTGTATTCTTCTTTTTACATTAATTACACTAACAGTTCTTATTATATCAATTTAAATTTGAATCAAGGTAGAAAATATTTTTTACATTGATTAAATTTATAATTGATATAAAATGTTCTATTTATTAACGAAAAGACTACTGTATTTTTCGTAACGGTAATTACTTTACGACCAATGTAAATAATATGTGGTAGAAATGTATATTTTGTAATAATATGGTCTTCCTTCTAACTAATATTCTTTACGTAATGATTTTTTCCTCTTGTGCCTTCGGTTTGGATCTCTAGAAAGTGAGAATCATATGTTACACGAATCTTAAGTTTCGCTCTCTTCATGGAGTTGATCTCTCGGACCTTTGTTTCTATAGCCTTGACTTTCTCACGAATGCGTTTATCTTGGTCTTCTAATTCCTATTTTTGTTTTGGGATCGTTGACCTATAGATGGATGGCGCATGTGCATGTCGAAGTCTAGGGGAATCAATTGTCGTGTTATCGAATCTCCACTACAAGGCCATCTTAATAGTCATATACTAATTCTAGAAAATAAAATGAAACAATGTTTTACTATAATTATTTGAAGTTGTTCTTATGTGATTACTATATTATATATTTGACGTAGGAACAAAGTATGTATATATTTTATATGAATATCATGAGCCCTTTTTACATATAGTCTCTGACGTTACGATGACTTTTTACTTTATCAAAAGGACTCCTAACAAACTAGCTGTATTTTGTTTTATCTAAAACAATTTAACTTTCGGTCCTTTTATCAAGTTCTATTTTACGCTTGTCCTCTGCAATACTGCTTCTGCAACAATGATCTCAACCATGGATTCTGTTATCACGTGAGTTGGCCGAAATGAGTTCAGCTAAAGATGTTCCTACGAATTTCTTTACTTATATCAGGTGATATTTACAAATAACATAAGCGTAAAATATCAAAATTAAAATAGAATAAAATTTGTAGTGACTATAGAGGTGGTTTTGATGTGGCACTTGGTGCTTGTGTAGGCATAGGCTGCCTTTTTATTTTGTATATAGGTTGGAGATAATAAACTTTTTATTTTGTATATAAGATGGGAATAACCTTATTATTCCTATTTAATATATTTTTTATTGTTAATTAAAAAAATAAAATAAAATTTATTTCAATCACATTTATTAAAAATAAAATCTTTTAATAATTTATAAATAAATATAAATCTCTCTTCATATATCAGGATTGTAAAATTAAATTAAATTTAAAGTCTATTTCTTTATATTTAATCATATCATAATGATAATGTAAAATAGTGATTAATATTGATTCTTTATCAATGAAACTACTTAATTATGAATAACTTCTCTAAATATGGTCTCTAGTAAATTGGGCTACTTTCAAATATATTTTCAACCGTAAGAAAATCATATTTCAGCAGGTTTGGCGACTACAATAAGATCAATATTAGCTAAACTATGAGCAACATGTGTTCATTCTTTAAATTTTAATACAAAGTTTCCATATTCTTTAAATTTTAATACAAAGTTTCATCTCCATGTAATCCTCCAAGAAACCAAAGACGAGTCATTAAAAGGCTTCACCAAAGTGACAATCACATTTTAACAACAAACTATTCCATCCTTTCATATTAGCATGCTCAATAACTAACATGATTTCAACCAACATGTGGTGCATGCATCCTTGCTTTTATGTTGATCTTACCATCATCCTCCCGTTATCAACTAACCTTTAAACCTCATATTTATCCTGTTTCAGCTTAGCAGCAATCCCTTCTCACTAGTCCAGAATATCACTCAATCATATCTTCCCAGAACTTTATTTGTCAAGAAACTATATACAGTAGTTATTAAAAATGGTATAAAAAAATATTATGTAACTAATTATGAAGGGTTGATATGTTGCTTTAATTTACAGAATTCCCAAACTCTCATTCTAATGGAGATACATCCATCCAATAAAAAAAACATATCCATTTAAGTGTGCGTTCACATGTCAGTACAATCGATCATTGAAATTGAGGTTATTGACGTATTGTTTTAGTACATACGAATTTTTTCAAAGACTCAAACAAAAGAGCAACTGTAGTAAATGATTAAGATAATGCACGAGAAATCATTATAACTTGTGTTAACCATTATCAGAAAATGGAAATAGAATTGGTCATTTTGACAATACTTGTTAACACCTCTGTTACATGTGATAGCAATGCAAAAGGGGAGGGGGAAGGCCAAAATGCCCTTTTTGAATAATGTAAAGAGAGGTATTTAAAGGGTGGCGTGAAATAATGATTAGTTAGAGAGAAAAATAACCGTTGCAGAGGAGAAAACGCGAAAGGGAATATATATATTGGCCCCATTGATGCAGCTGGAAGTATTGATGAACTGAAGGATATTAAGTAACAAACACTCACTCATCTGTTCAATTTGATCCTATTCTGCTCCAGTGGCAAACCCACCACGTGAACATTCCTTATCACATCACATGTCAGGTTTCTTTTGGGAGTTGAAATTGAATTCAGCACATAAAACATGTGACTGAATAGAACGAGTGGTTCATAGATGCTGCAAGTTCCTTTTGGCATGGCATAGGTACAAAGTTAAAGCCTACAAGAAATTGTCCTTGTTTCCTTAATAGGACACGGCACAATCCCAGGACGAGTCTCTCGGTTACCCCCTCAACCCTCTTTCTTCGAATAAGTGTGTTGGAAGCTAAACTAAAGTTGAAGTTTGGCAGACCACGAATGGTCTTACTCTGATATCATCACCGGCCTAACTTGGTGCTCGCAACATGCCAATGTCTTTCAGTTACAATTACCCAAAAGCTTACGCATTAACCCGACTTCAAACAATGCCAAGATCAAAACTTCACTGTTATATAAAATGTCTGTGATAGATGATAACTAAAGTTAGCAACAGTATTTATTCCATATAAAATGATGGTGTTAGTTTTCATTGTATTGTATTTTCCGTAGTGAAAACTGATACGGTGATGGGGTAAATTTAGGAGTCCCATGTGAAGACATCACTGCATCCATGGACAGGAGTTAGGTTCCCGTCGGTCTTTAATGTTGCATGGCTATGCACCATAAGGAAAAAGGCGGGGTGAATTGTAACGAAAATTACTAAAGTGGCTCATTCTCAGGCTACGTGTCAATTTCTTGTGGCTTTAGTTAGGTTATATATATATGTACATGTGTGCATGGGGACTAAAAGCAAGTTCATGACCTCACATGCGTGGTTGTATTTCCGTTCATATGAAGGTCAGTTTTGGCACTATCATCTGCTATACCAAACATATCTTACACTTGTTACAAAATTTCAGTGCCAAAGTACATTACGTTAATATTTTGAATTCCAATGGAAAGCAGAAGAAATAGTTTATCAAATTTGAAAGTTTTAAGCAACAGTGTGTATCTCTATATATTATGTTTAGCCATCTGCTAAAATGTTAGGTCTGTACTTTAAAGCAAATAGAATTTTATCCTGTGAAATCCCCCTATACAAAAAGTTAATTTTATCTATAATCATTAGGTTGAACGTGAGACAAAGACAAAATGATAAAATCTTGAAAAATAGGACTACTAACAAGAGGAGGGGAAAAATATAAAATTTTGTGGTTCTCAACCATATCTTTTATAGTCCACACGTATCATTATAAAATTGTTTTCAGATATAGTTTACTTTAAGAGCAGCAACTAATTTAGTTCTCAAATATTTATGGTACGCAAAAAAAAAACAAAGTACAAACATCCAACTACTTTATATAACAAACCTGATATGTTTTAAGCCAGAGATTCCAGCTTTATGAAACTTCAACACTTAGGTTTTATACATATTATGTGTTTATATATAGGTTATGTCCCCGTTTAGTAATTGGCTAACTGCATTGATAAGATATCCTCCATGCTCCAATAGTTGCTGTTGTCATTTGTACAACAATTGGAATTATCAGGATTTGTGTGGAACTGAGCTGAAAATGGTTCTAACATTCCTTGATAACAGGATGGAGAATAGGTCTCCATGGGCTCAGCAATGGTGGACACTTGACTGCTGCAAGCTTGGTGATCATTTGTCTCACAATTACTCTGTTGCTGAAAGCTCTCAGTTTGCTTCATGTGCTTCTGGATCCTGGTCCTCCAGAAGTTCTTGATCTCATTATCAGTCCTTCCGGGTAGTTGCTTTGCAATTTTGGACCACCTGCGTTGGGAAATGAATAATTTGTGACAGAGTAAAATATCTGAATAGTATTGCACTAGTTTTGTCATAATTGGAAAAACTTGGAAGTCAAACTTCTAAAATGACTAAATTTCAGATACCTGCCAAACAAATATTATAATGAAATATCAATCACATTTTATATAATCAATTATTTTTTTATGAAAACTAATTCTTTTCATAAGACTAGTAGAATAATAAGTAAAATTCACACAATAATTTCTGTTAAATTCGAATCACAGCGTCCTTCAAAGATGTTTTTTTCATCTAAATAATTTTTAAAAAAAATAACTATACAGGCAAAGTAAATGCTATGATTTTAATAAGAGTACGTAGTCCTCTAATATTGAGTCGTTTTTCTCAAAAACCTGTTTGTTGCAACTTTTTCTATAAAATTATTATCTTTTAAAAAAACCACTTTTAAAAACAGTGGGGCATTTGTTTCGGCTTTTAAAAATAATTACAAGTTAGAAATCTTATTAAAATTAAAAAATATTAATAGCTTATCAATATTACTTTTTAAATTAGTTTTAATTGAACGTAAAAAAATAATTTATACTTATTATAGAATTCATTAAACATGTCTGTGAACACAATAAGTTTAATTAAGACAATTAAAATTTACAGAGTGTCCAAAAGTAAGAGAGTAGATTTTGGGAGTATTTTTTTATATTTTTTAATTTATAACAAATAGGAATAAATGAATGAATAGTTCGTAGATAAAGTCCAAGCTAAAAAAGAAAGTGTTTTCTAAGCAGACAACAATTTAATGTGCAGACGGCCATTACAATTTACATAAAAAAAAGCCAATTGATCATGCGACTCGGTCAGTGAAATGTGTGACGGGAGAAAGTGCACAAGAGGGTGCGTGAGGGAAAGTAAGATAAAATATTTTGTGTAATTTATTGACAAAAAAAAGTATTAATCAGTTGAGAAAAAAAGAAAGAAAAAAAGCTACCTGAGGTTGTTGAAGCATTTCGTATTTGATTAGTAAAAAAGTGGCAGCTCCTATATTAAATAGGATGTGTCTGAAAGGAGGCCATGTTCAATGGCTGAGAATCAATGTGGCCATTATAAAACGATCATTATGGAAGTACGCAAGATGCTGAGTTTCTGAGTTTCCTTTGATGTATAGCAGAGGCCACAAGATAAGAAAATCAGATTTCTTAATGCATGCCCTCCGGTGGAGAGTATATGCTTCAAATCTCTCTTATCTTTTCTTGCACTTCTTTTCATTCCATTATCTCCAAAACGGTTTTCATGTATGCTATTACTTATTTTCTTGAAATTTGAACACCTCCCCACCCCTCATCTTTTCTTCGAATTGCCTCCTAAAACCCTTGTTTGACTATGTTGAAAAGGCATGTGTGTCTGATTCCTACGAGTAATGTTATGTTTAAGAATGTAATATGAATTTGAGAGATTAGAATTCAATACTTCTTTTTGTAAGGGTTGGTTTGTTCTGTAGGTTAAGACAGAAAAAATGGATAGTGAGAATGGTACGGATTAGGTTAATGATGCACCATCTAAGCTTATCCTTAAGGGGAGGGTTTTAATTTACAAGGACATCTGCCCTAGTTAAGAAAAGCCAACTGGGTATGGTTTAGGTCCGTTTTCACTACCTAAAAACTTTCCCTTTCATTGGAACAAGAAAGATGTAAAAGTGTGGCCACTTCCTTTAATGGAAGGTCCCCTGGTCTAGTTCACTTCCCCTGGTCTAGGTTCCTTATAATAGCCAGTTGCAAAATTAAATTCCTTTACGAGATAAACTTTTATTCCAATTTATATACATATTACTAAATATTGATATCAACCTTCATAATTGGTCTTTTTCTTTACGTTCTCCACATATATATTCCTCTTGATTTTTCATGCTAATTATATTTTTCCCCACTAGACTCTACACTTCAATTTTACAACTACCTTATACCTCTTTTATTTTCTCATTTTATTTATATTCACGTCATCACGCTTGCCTTCTCGTATATTTATCCTTTGTCTCTTTTACTATACTTATTTTATACTTTTTCTTTTCATCTCAATGTTCTCTCTATCACTTCAATTTTCAGAATCACCCTACACCTCTTTCTCTCTCTGGGTTTTCCACGATAAATATATATATATTACCGATACATATTCCTTATTATTTACTAAACTTACTTTAAATAAGAATATCTTAAATAAGTAATTTGAATAATACACATATAATAGATCAAAATAGATTATTATTAAGCCTTATATTTTTCCCTTTACATTATGGAACAACATTATGTGTTATAATTAATTTGGATTATGTTTACTAGAAGTTTCTAACTCACTTTTATCTTCCTCTTCTTTCCATATATTTTTCTTTTATTACACTTTCCGCAAACTCTTAATTTATATTATATTTATATTATTTATTTCTTTTCATGCTTTAATTTTTATAACCGCTCTAATTGTTTATTTATATATCCATTACTATTTTTTTTTTATATTTATATAACTATTCTTACACATGTTTCGTGAAACTTTAAAAAATTAAACAAAAATTTGCATGAAATCGCTTTCTTACAATTTAAAAAAAAAAAAATAAAAAAAAAAATATTATTTTTTTTTATAATGTATATATATAACATAATAATTATTAGTATTAGATAAAAAATTAATTAAAATATAATAAATCCATATTTAT
>Ga0099825_1003447_pt1 | contig 21044 bp, 11 predicted proteins | sample SiratroredBW_FD_76838 | JGI IMG/M metagenome (GOLD analysis project Ga0099825, IMG submission 76838) | Root nodule microbial communities of legume samples collected from California, USA - Siratro red BW | ecosystem: Host-associated > Plants > Roots > Nodule | place: USA: California | collected... | reverse complement strand
TGTCCTCAGCAAGCTAAGCATTGGTGATCCCACTGCTCACCTTGAAGGGGAGTGTTAGAATATTATTATTATGGAAACAAATCAAATCAATAGAATATCAGAGATAATCAAGAGAATATCAGAAAATATTGGTAAGAATATCAGAGAGATAATCAAGGGAGTATCAAAGAAACAAATCAGTAGAATATCAAAGATAATCAAGGGAGTATAAGAGAATATCAGAGAATATCAAATGTATTTATTTAGAATAATTTTCATATTTAGTTTCCTAGAATTTTATATTAAGTGAGTTATTGTAAACAAAGAGATACACATTCAATAAAAAAAAAATATTCTTCCATGTTATCATATTCTTTGTTCTTTTTTTTCATAGTTATTATATCCTTGTCCAACCTTTCTTAACCCTCGATACCATCGCAAGAATAGACTCTTCAAATTTATCTCTCTGTTAATAACAATTATGTTATCATATCATTAACATTAAATTTAACACTAATGTCATCATTAACATTAAAATTAACACTAAAAATATAAAATTAAAGGTAATAATTATTGATTATCCAAATTCTTGTTGAAGAAAAAATTGAATAGGTTTACAATTTTACTTTCACAAAAATATGAACTTGATAACAAGATCACGTTCTTCCATAAAAGGTATGATGGCTAAAGCCGGATGATTAACAAAATATTGGAGATGATAGATCCATGACAAATATTAATGACTTAACATCAAAAAAAGAAAAACCTTAACCATAATCTTGAAATCAATTTTCCTCATAAATAATAGATAAACACTCAATATATTTTTCTCTATAGTAAGTTTTTTTTTTTCCTAGTGATCTTTAATTTTTTAAAAAGAAATAAAACAATATTTCATTTTTTTTATTCTTCCTTATACTTCTTTCTTTAGTAATAGATAAATTTTTGAGAAAATACGTCTACAAAGAAGGATATATATTATTTCATGTTATTGAACATGAATGCTTTAAAATTGCTACTCTCACAATAATTATTTTCACAAGCTATTCCAGTTAGACTTATTTACAACTTAAGTCTTAATTATTTAATACTTACTTTTTTTTATCAATTCCTTAATCATTCATAATATGCGTCTCACTGAGACATTTCATCTTAAATCGGGTGTATGGACAAAATATTCTCTAAGTTGCTGTTGCCAATAGATTGAGAAAGGAAATGCATATACTTAAACTGCCTTTTCTTAAAGTAGGTAGTTCTTGGATGGTGTGGCATATGTTCAACAAATATCATGCGTAGTTTGGAAGTGATGGATTTAGAGTTTAAGTTTTAGACTTTAAGGTTTGAGAACTAAAATTTATTTTTCAATAACTTTTACAACTTATAAATTTTATAATTAACAAAGAATGCGATCCAAATATTCCCTTAATATAAGGAGGTGTTGGAATTAAAGGTTATTTTTCACAAGGGTCATCTAACTAAGAGTGAAAAAAAAAGAGGTTTTGACTGACAAAACTGACTACTTTAGAATTGCAAATTTGGTTCTATCAGTTGGTACTTATTTATCTCATGATCATGTCTCGAAATTTCTTCCTTTAATGAGGGTTCCATCACTATCTTTTCTCATGTCGAAACCCTATATCCTTTATAAAAAAAATTATACAGGTACGGAGACCTAAAATACATTTACATGAGTGGACTTAAAAATATCAAGTGTTGCATTTGTAATTCTTAGGAAAATGTTATTTAAAAATGCATATTGAATAAAAATAAGTAAAATGAATAATATATATAAGTAAAAAGATAGATAAATTTATTATTTTAAAATTTTAAACTAAAAATAATATTTTAATTTCTTATTATATAAGTTTATCTACTATTCGTCGATATGATTTATTGTGTCTCTTCTGTCTAAGAAACTGAAATTTACCACTTTTAGAATATTATCAAGTGGAAAGGTGGGTGGAGGCTAATGCCATCCTTTAAGCATTATTATATGCATTTTGACGTGTTTCCAAAAGGTGAGTTGGATTAGTTGGGAAGAAGGGCTTCATTGATTGAGTAATTGACTCAATTATCTACTTTTAGGTTACCAAATGAAGTATTCTATAGTACCATAGCCCCCACATTTGAATTTGTTTGTGAAACAAATCTAGCTTCTAGTGACATGAATTTTAATTTGTTTCTTAGCGCACTCACCTTGCAGTACAACTTATGTCATAGTTCTATTTGTAATTTCAATCATAATTTAAAATAATCAATAATAAGTATTTTGTCTATAATTCTCACATAATATTATAAGATAATGAGAGAGAATTATCTTAATATATAAGAGATATCCAATCAATTAAATTTTATTTACTTCTAATGAAATTCGGTAGGTCTTTCAAGAATAATTTACTACTAATTGAAATTATCAATCTTTAGAGTAGATAATTGTTTATATGTATTCAGCACAGAATTACATTTATTATATTATTTACTAATTTTGTATGTGTTAGATTTGAGTTGGGTTTGTAGCCATTGATCAGGTCTTTGGAAAATGCCCAAGCTATGCATTCTTTATTTCTAGTAGTTAATTTTGCAACAACCAACCACCACCATAATGCCATTTATATTCTTCTAGAGGTCATTTAAATTAAGGAAACACGTTTTTGTTTGTTTTTTAATTATTAAAATACCATTTTATAATTTCACTTTTGTTTCTAAAAAAATTTATAAAACTATAATAAAACAAAAAGAAATAAAATAAAGAAGGATATTAATTATCTTTTCCATTGCTTTCCATATAAATATTTTTGAAGATATCAAATAAAGTGAAACTAATGCGATACTTTTGTAATTAAAAAGTAAAATAGATATTCTTTTGCATTATTAATTAGTTGTGTTGATATTATAACAAATCACTTGTTATTTATTGCAACTTTCTCATCAAGATGAATAAATATCATTGCTAACTTAGTTCATCCGGGAACCACTTTTTCTACCAACATTTATACTCACAAGTGGATCTTATCACGTAATTACCAAATTTGTGTAACAGTAAATATAAGGTCTATCAGTTAATTATGGAAATGATGGGATTTTATTTAATTATTTTACTTTTCTAACCTCAAGTTCTTTTAGATAATATTAGTAGGATCAATTATCCCATACAAGATATAGTTTGTTTTGGAGTTTAGAACTTTGTCACAATTTTGTTTTAAAAGACATCTCAAAAGGTTAGAAGAATAAAATGTATTTAAATTGTCCTCGACCTTGACTCCTAAGCAATTTGAGACTATTAGATGTACAAGAACAAACCTCTCAGTCATAAGCTAAGGAGAAGGGTTCGTCTTTGAAATCAGTTTTTTATCCCTACAAATAGCGTCAATATTTTAACCTCTAGTCCATTTAAATAACATCATTATGGTCAATTACTGCATTCGAAGTATTGTCGGCTTTAGAACTCATATCTTTGTCACGATTTTGTCCTCAAAAGTCATCTCAAAAAGTTAATGGAAGAAAGTGTATTCCAATTGTTCTTAACTTTGACTCCTAAGAGATGTATGACTATATTTATTCACTTTTTTTTCAAATTATTTAATCTATTTACCGTGCTAATCTAAGCTTCAAGTATAAATAAGAATGGAAAATATTTTAGCCAAGAGAGATGATGACTTCCTTTTCTAAATCATGTAATGTGTTATCTTTCCTAAGTCTTATTAGTCCTATTTATAGTTAAGCTTTCTCTTGAGTTTCATTATTTCTGTAGTAAAATTAAGGTCCACATCTGTAGTTTTTTGTTTTGATATGATCGTTAATTTCCTTAATTTATTATTAGTTCAATCTTGCTTTTCTATATTAGTATTTATTTTATTTATTTGGTAAATTTGTTCTAGATTACATGTTTCATTTAGTTGTAACAAAATCCCTCTATATTTACAAGGGACAAATATCCTAACTTTCTTTAACCAATCTCTAGCAAACCAAGTTGGTTAGAAATATTCTATCATTACACAATCCCTCAATTTGGACCAATAAGACTATATTAGGTGGGTTGGCTATGAACCTGTCACTACACTTAAGATAGGTTGAAATCCTATTTATCACTGCACAACCAACTAAGTATCAGCAAAGACTTATTTAAGGTAGATTGCAGTTCTATCTATCCAATTTGACTTGGAGATTGTAAATTATTACATGTGTTGAATAAAATAATATATTTAAAAGCTTGTTCCCATTTAGAGATAAAGATTCTGAGTAGGGGACACGTTAAGTCGTTAGAGATGACAATTATAACTCGAGGACACAGGATCCCTAGAGATAACAATTTTGAGTCGAGGACACCAGAGTTCCTAGAGATGACGATTTTAAGTCCCGTATGCAAGAATCCCTAAAGATGAAAAATTTGAATCAAAACATAGGAGTCATTAGAAATGACGGTTTAGAGTCAGGGACACGAGAGTCCCTAAAGATGACGATTCTGAATTTAGGACATAGGAGTCCCTCGATATGACTATTCAAATATTTTTATTATGTATATATAAACAAACCTAAGAAAATAGAGAGTGGTGATATCATTACTCTATATTTATGTACACAATTAGTCAAATATATTAATCACATGTTTCGTACTCTATTCTTGATTGTCCTCTTGACTATACTTTTAGACGAGAAAGGTAGGATATAGAACACACATTGAATATGTGAGAACATACAACCTAAACATCCATATTGGAGAATACCATTGGAGGAAAAAATTACAGTGTTTAAAAGCCCCGAGTACTTAAAGAATGATTATATGATAAAACTAATTATCAGTCTAAATTTAAAAGTCTCAAAGTTTGAACCTAAAATATACGAATTTGATAGCAAAGTTTATGTTGTTTTCGGTAAATAATTTTATTATTAACTTGATCTATTATGGGCATGATTCACATAAAAACAAAGTATTTTTCAAGGCCTAACTCTTCCAAATATCATCTTTTACATTTTGTTGAGTTTTTATCAAACAAACAAATATATATATATATATATATATATATATATATATATATATATATATATATATTAATCTACAGATTAAATTTGTATTTTTTTAAAATTCTACTAATAAATATTCAATTGATTTTATGGTAACAAAAATAGGATAATTATTTTGAATGAATAAAAAGATTATTTGATAAATTCCATTTTATAGTTTTTAAAATAATTATCAAATAAGAAGAAGAAATAATAATGTTATAAATAAAATCAATTATAATACAAACATCACTTTATAAATTGATTTTGTAAAAATAAATTAAATTTAAACTCATTTTCTAATATAATATTAAATTTAAAAAGTTTTATTGAATCTATTATATTATCTGATATCAGAACACTCACACATATTTAATCTCAATATTTGAATATTCATATATGGAAATAATAAATCTTTTTCTACCTAAACATCTATCTTCTCCAATTAAAATTAGTTATTAGATTATAAGACAAAGAAAGCTTGTTATCTAAAAGTTTTTTTTATCAACCTTTTCTTATCTAAAGCTGAGTCCCGTCTAAGTTGAGAACCTTAAGTCACACGAGATTTTAAATCTTTTAAACATAAGGCTTATAAGGGTACTAAAGCCGGTAACTATATTAAGGTTTCTAAACTTTTCTACCAATGAATGAATCACATAATTGTGGATTCGTGCTGATCTTTCTACTCGGATCATCGTGCCAAAGTGATACTTTAGCTCATGGTCGTTCATTTTTAAGGAGTTTTATCCATCTAATTTTTTGTTTTTATTTCTCATTTATGAACAAGTATTTCAAACTTTTCTAAAATTTATTTAAAAATATAACAAGTATTTTTTATATGAACTTTATTATGACTTTTTATACACACATATGGTCTTAACAGTGGTTTGACAATTGCGAAATTTATCTTCATCTAATAATATTTTCTTAAAAAACATTAATAATAATAATAATAATTTAATTAACTATTTGCAGCAATGTTAGTTAACAATTAAAGCATATTAATTAGATTAAATGTAAACTATTTAATATATTAAAAAGTAAGCATTTCTCACAATCTGACTACTTTTCTCTTTTAATGGAAAAATGGGGAAAGAAAGTTCAGACTTTGCTTTTATATATATATATAAATTCCTCGGTAGTATAACACAATATTTTTTAGTTATTTTCAAGTTTTCGTACCGTTCAATAGAAATTTGTTTCAGTACTTGTTACTTCTCATAAAAAAAAATGCTAAGATTATGATCATAACATAACGATGTTATAAGGAACTAAGAAAAATTAATACATTTATAGAAATTAAAAAATAAATTAATTATAAAGACTGAAAACAAATATAAATTACGGAGACTAAAAAGTAAAAGAAAAAATATTTACATAAAAATATTTATTTGTACGAAAAGATATTTAATAATTAAACTAAAAATTAATATAAATAAATACTTAAATATTAGTAAGTTTCTCATTCTTATTTATCCCTTCTAATGAGTTTAAAAGTCATTAGTAAAAATAGCTATTTACGTTAATTATTTAGGTTCAATTATATTATTTTGAGAATAATATAAATATGAATGAAGTAAAAAACTTTATTTTATGTTGATCTTGTAATACACTATAAAATTATCTCTACAATAAAAACTAACAAAATTTATTTTTAAAGATAAATAAGATAACACCTAGATATTTTTAAAGAGAAAAGTTTAAAAAATATGAAAACAATTATTTAGTTTTTATTTTTATAACAATTACCAACCCTCTTTCATTGTCAAACTGACCATCAGATGTCATTCTTAGATTTTTGGGGTTGAGTAGAGTAAGAATGTCTCATCATATTCTTGAACATGACTTAGATTGCTCGTGATTTTAGAATATATGTACTCAGGGAAGCTAGTTTGAATTTTTTTAATAGATATTGTAATTACTTGTTTTATTAAGTATGAATTAAATGAATTTGAATTAAATTGAATGAATGTTTATGTATAGTATGATGTAGTACCAATATTTGTGAATGATATGGAATAATGATTGAAACATAGTATCTTCTGGGAAGGAGATATCGTGTTGAGATTATTAAGATATGCATCGTTTGGGGATTTGATCTATCTAAGGAGGTATACTGACTCTACTGATACATTTGATTCATATAGATGAAGATTACCAATTAGTGAATAATTGAATAAGGTTTATATAATTATTGAAATATGAGCTTATCGGAACATACTGATGATATATGTAAAAGAGATGTCATATTAACCACATGTTATGAAAGTAAAGAAATGAACAGAAATGAAAGAAAAATAACAAAGGATATGAGAGTGAAAATATATCTCTCTTCTCATCCTCTTGATGAAAGAAAATACAAATACTCTATATATGAAGTACATGAAATGACAGGATCATAACAGAATAGTTACTTTAACATAATTGTTAATAACCTTCACATAATAATTATTTATTATCCGTTAATATACTCTAACCAAAATCGCTCACATAATAATTATTTATCATTTATTACCCCCTCAATAAAGATGAAGCATAGAGATCAATTAAACCCATCTTGGACAACAGATGTAAGAACAACTTGGGTATGAAAGGTACAGATGTCAGCAACCTGTGACTTTAGTATTGATAGGGAGCAAATGAAGAACACCATCACAAACCTTTTCTCTCTAACCACATGGCAATCAATTTCAATGCGTTCGCTACGCTCATAAAGGATTGACAGCTAAATGTAAGACAGACTTGTTGTCACAAAAAAGAACTGCAGTGGCTTGAGGAACAATATGTAAGTCACGAAGCAAATAAGACAACTATTGAATTTCACAAATTGCCAACGCCAAAGCACGATATTCAGCCTCAGAGGAGGATCGTGAAACTGTGTGTTGCTTCTTGGGTCACCAAGAGATTAATGAATCACAAAAAAAAAATGCAGAAGTTAGTAATAGAGTGGTTAGTTTCAGGACATGATGCCCAGTCTAAGTCACAAAAACCTTTCAGCTGTAAAGGAGAATCACTAGGAAAGAAGAGCCCCGGACCAGGATTAGTTTTGAGATAATGAAGAACCCTGAGTGCTGCTTGGTAATGAGCCATTGTAGGAGTTGATAAGAACTGTAAGAGATGATTGACAACAAAACAAATGTCGGGCCTAGTGTTGTCAGGTAGATGAGTTGTCCAATGAGTAGTTGATACATAGAAATGTCTTCAAGAAGAGGACTCTCTTTGGAATGAAGCTTTTTTTGAGGATCCATAGGACTGTTAGAAGGTTTGCAACCTAACAAGCCTGCATCATCTAGAAGCTCTAAAGTGTATTTCCTTTGGTTAAGGAAAATACGCTTCCTTGATCTAGCAACTTCTAATCCAAGAAAAATTTTCAGTTGACCAAGATCCTTAATTTTGAATAAGTGATCAAGTTGAGACTTGACCAAAGCAATCTCTTGAGCATCATTTCCTGTCAAAATCATATCATCAACATAGACAAGGATGGCTGTGAAGTACAAGTATCATATTGTTTAGTGAATAAAGAAAAATCAGAATGTGATTGGGTATAACCCGAAGCTATAAGAACTATAGACAACTTTTCATACCACTGTCTACTAGCTTGTCTAAGAATATAGATTTTCTCAGCTTGCAAACCTGACCAGGTTTTGGAGGAACTACACCTTTAGAAACCTCCATATAGACTTCTTCATGAAGATCGCCAAGCAAGAAAGCATTGTTGACATCAAGTTGTTGAAGGAGCTAATTTTTAGTGGCTGCAATGGCCAGTAAGAGCCTTACAGTAGTAATTTTAGCCATTGGAGAAAAAGTTTCTTTGAAATCAACACCTTCTTGTTATATAAATCCCTTGGCTACTATCCTAGCCTTGAACCTCTCAATTGGGCCATCAACCTTGTGTGTAATCTTATACACCCATTTGCATCCCACTATTTGTTTTCCAATCCGAAGGTCAGCAAACTCCCAGGTTCCAATTTGAACTAAGACATTAATCTCATCATCCATGACTTTCCTCCAGTTCTCATGGTTCACTGCCTGTGCATAAGTTTTGGGTTCTACAATGGAAGAGATACTAAATGCAAAATGCTTATGATTGTTAGAAAATTTTGAGTAATTAACAAAATTGGAAATAAGATATTTAACTAAAGAGGAATTTTTACTCTTTATGCCCGTAGCTACGTCCAATGAAAATCTTTGAGGTAAGCAGGAGGTTTGGTGCTTTTAGTGGATTTTCTTATAACATGAGGTACGGGTTATCAGGAGCTGTGATAGTGGGAGAAGAAAAATTTTGTTGTGGGATAATATATGGTGTTTGTTGATTTTGTAGTGGTTTAGTGGGAGAGGAATAATTTTATTGTGGGACAATATATGGTGTTTGTTAGTTTTGTAGTGGTGAGGAGAATCTAAGGAAAGAGAGATTAGTGTCTTGATAATCAGGAAAATGTTGCAGGACAAAATATTTACTATCTGTATGATTGATATGTTTAAAAGGAAAACTATTTTTATTGAAAGAAACATTTATGGATAAAAAAAACTCTCTGGTGTGTATATCATAGAGAAGTGAACCCTTGATCCCTCATCTGTGACCTAAATAAACACATCGTCTAACCCGAGGATCAAGTTTCGTCCTATTATGAGTCAAAGTTGATGCAAAAACTTCAAAACCAAAGACTTTAATAAAAGTTAAATTAGGAGAAAAGTCATACAAAATATCATAAGGACTTTTGTTATGTAAAACCTTGCTAGGCAATCTATTAAGCAGAAAAACAGCATGAGAGACTGCAAAGTTTCAAACCAATTTTGACAAGTTACTTTGAAAAATAAGAGCCCTAGTAATATTTAAAATGTGTTGATGTTTTCTCTCTACCACTCCATTTTGTTGTAGAGTATCAAGTCAAGACATTTGATGTTCTATGTCTTTGAGAGAATAAAACTGATGTAAATTAAATCCAGGTCCTTGATCAAACCTAATGCATTTGATAGTAGTAGAACATTGAGTTTCAACCAAACTAATCAAAGATTTAATGCAGTCATGTACTTCTGATTTAGTTTTCAAAAGAAAAATCCAAGTATGCCTAGAAAAATCATCCACAATAGTAAAAAAAATATTTATGTTCATCCACAGAAGTAATGGCTAATGGGCCCAAAATATTTATATGTAACAAATCAAAAATTGTATTGCTTGAAGAAGTGCTTACAGGAAATGGAAGTCTTTTATGTTTAGCAAGTGGACATATTTGACAAAAATCATCACATGTTTTGTTATAAATGTAATCAAATTTTGTTAGCAATACAAATAGTTTGTCCTTAGACAAGTGACCTAGTTTAAAATGTCAATCGTTCACCTTATTAACAGACACAAAATTTATTGAAATTAAATCTGGGGCAAAGTGTTTTCCTGGTCCCTTAGGATTTTCAAGAACATAAAGTCCGTGATGCATCTTAGCAAAACCAATCATCCTCATAGTGTGATTATCTTGTATTTCACATATTTGATCAGTAAACCTAATTGAGCAATCAAATTTTATGGCTAGTTGAGATACAAAAATGAGATTAAAGTTAAATCCTGGTATATAGAGTACATTATGCAGTGAATGTAGTAAAAAATATGATAGTGCCTTTAATGTTTGCATAAATTGTAGTTCCATTAGGTAACTTGATAGGAACATCAGGAATAATTCTATATGTAGCAAAATTATCTAGAGATGAACTAATATGATTAGTGGCACCTGAATCTAAGATCCAAAGGACAGATTTTGGTAGTGATCTTAGGTTGCAGATGATACCTGTGGATGTATTGGAAATGTGATGATGTTCAGTGTTAGGGTTTACAGCTAACTGAGAATGCTGATGAAGAGTTAGGAGAGAGTTATATTGCTCTTTGGTCAAACTAAAACTAGAAGACTGTTGAAATTCCTTTTGGTTTGTAAGTGTCTCACTCTCATTTGCTTTTTTAATTGTAGTGACATTGTTAACATAGAATTTTCTCCTTTTGTAGTTTGGTGAAAAACCATGCAAGTGATGGCATTCATCAATTGTGTGACCTCTTCTACCACAATGTGTGCATTTCTTACTACTATAATGCTTGTAATTCTTGGTTCATCTCTTGACTTGAGAATTCTGAGAATTTCTGTTGAAGGAACCATAATATACACTGGAAGATTCATTCAGAAGATTTACCGGTGGATTATTGAACGAAAAAGTAGTCATATTTGTTGTTGAAAATAATGGCACTTCTAAAGTCATTATAGATGATGAATTCTTGCAAATCAAACAAAATCAGAGTTGGCACAATGGAGCTCTCTCGGTTAGAGAGCTCTTATACCATAACAGAAATATCATATTAACCACATTTTATGAAAATAAAGAAATGAACAGAGATGAAAGAAAAAGAACAAAGGATATGAGAGTGAAAATATATCTCTCCTGTCTTCCTCTTGATGAAAGAAAATACTCTATATATGAAATACATGAAATAACAGGATCATAATAGAATATTTACTCTAACATAATTGCTAATAACCCTCACATAATAATTATTTATTATCCGTTAATATACCTAAAAAAAATCGTTAGTTAATATACCTAAAAAAAATCGCTAATGATTCTAACATAATAATTATTTATCATTTATTAATATGAGAGATGCAAACCTCTGATTCTAACTCAATGCACTAGTCTTCCGGGAAGTAGAGAGTTGAATGTCGTTGTATATGAGTCAGTATATGTATGATATGAGTTATTGTAAAGATGTGATAATGATAATATGATGTGTAAGATGAGTTATGACAACTTAATGTTATAGTTTGGTTGGGATAGAAATCTAATTTATGAAAATATATATATATATTTAAAAAAAAAAAAAACTCTATAGCTTACCCTTGGTATTTATTTTGTTTTTAAATCTAAATTCTTGTATTACACATGAGTTGACAAGTGGTGTAACTCCTCAATATTGATAGAGAAATTTTATTTTATTTTATTTTGTAATTATAACAAAATATTTCTATTAAATCCTCTTTAAAAAAATATATTTTGAAATACTAATATATGAATATTTATATTTAGGCATATTATAAAATTTTTATACAATATAATTATTATTATATAAAAAATATGGGATGTTACAAATTTTTTTAAACTGACGTATTACGTCAGTCAATGTTTTATCTAATGAAATAAACAAAATATGTAAAAAATAATATTTTTTTATATTGATTGTTGAAATTCATTTAAAAGGTCTATTTTTTAAAATAAATTACTCGTTCCGGTACTAATCTAAAACTTCTAATGCAACAAAATTTAAACAATAAAAACTTATAGTAACTAAAGGGAGCAATGAAACTTACACTAATTTACAAAACAATATAAGTAATTTATCCTAAAATCATTAAAATGCCAATGTCCCACCATACTTGTTCAAATTAATATATCATTAACCACGTAGGTAGCAATAGGAGCAACAATGGACATGTGAATGTTTCCCACATTGCTAGAAACTGTCAGGGACAAAGGAACCACACACACAGAAGAGAAAAGTGACACTAGAATAAAAGAACTTTGTTGATTGTAGGGATAACCAAAGTAAAAGTTTTTACCAACATAAAAGAATACACAAATTTACTACAAACACATTTTTTCTTGTCAATTGTTTTTAATCCAACTTAAAAGACGTAACACAATTATTCTATTTTATATAAGTGAGTTTTGTGGTGATATGATCTTAGGAATTAATATAATTTTGAATTTTTATGATTTTTATTATTTTTTAATTGAATGGTTGAATGCTAAATGAGAAGATAAGAAAATACAAGAAAATTATTCACATTTTTATAATAGAAAATAATTATGCAATATAATGAAAATAAAAAACAGACTACAATCAGATGAGTTCATACAGTTGAATTAAAAACAACACTAAATTAATAAAATTTGAGAGTTAAACTTGTAGACATTAAATGTTACTTAATAAAAATTAATGTAAAATTAAAATTAAAATTCAGAAAATCTTATATAATTTAATATGTAAAATAATATACTTGAAATGTAGTAAGGAAGATACATTAATTCTCAGAAAAAAAAAACATGTTTTTGAGGACTTTGTGAAGTTATAAACTATAAGAAAAGAAAAAAAAAACAAAAATATAGAGATAAAGAGTAAATGTTTAATGGTTATTGGAAAAAAAACATGTTGTAAGTGTGATGAGAGAGTGAGAGCTCAAGAAAAGAAAAAAAGAGAAAGCTAGTAGAGAAAGAAAATTAGTAAAAAATAAAATAAAAGAAGAAATTGAGAGAAAAAGAAATTAAAAAAAGAAGTTTAAAGAAAAAGAAATAAAAGAAAAGATGCAGAGGAAAAAGGAAATTTTACAAAAAAAAATATTTAAAAGCAAAGGAAAAAGGAGAAATAAACAAAGATAAGAAATAAAATAAAATTTATAAAATCTTACATACTTTGACTTATAAAGTAAAATACTTAAATGTGCTAAGAAATATAAATGATTTCTTATAAAAGAAATAAAGTTCTCTTTCTACAAAACCTGGGTAGGATTCTCAATTACAAGTTATAAAAATCAGATTTAATTTTATCAAGATGACGTATAACAACCACCATCTTTTCAACTTTCTTGAATATAATGTTAATATCTTTATTCAAATATAATATCAAACATTTCTCAGCTTTTTCATGATGGAAAGAGATTATCTAAATTTTAAAATGTCCTACTCTTCTACTATCCATGAAGACTTTTGGTACTAATTTATCCTATTTTTCATTTATTTTTTCTTATTACTTTGTTAGGCAAAACTTTGAATATGATAACTATCATTAGTCATACTAGACTTGTGTGTGTCTATATATATATATAATCTGATTCTTTTTATATCATTCACATTTTTATTTTACTTTTAATTATATTTTAAAATTAGAAAATATATACATATAATAATAATAATAATAATTTATAAAGAAAATTCGATTGTTTTATATTTTTTGACTTTTAATCATATTTTAATATGTATAGAAGAAATCTATATTTATAACAATATATAAAGAAAAAAAAAATCCTTTTAATATGCATGCTTTGTATTCTCATTTTATCCTAATTTAGATTTAAAAATAAAAATAAATTATTCAAATATTTAAAATAACTATATATACTTTAACGGTGTAACCACTTAATTTTTTTTAATATAATTAGTACTTTTTTCTTAAAAATATACATATAACACCTAGTTTTTTAATATAACCGTCATTATTAGTATTTTTTTTTTCTTAAATCATGTAAAGGAACCCACTAGTCTCAATAATCTAAGTAATAATAAATTCAATTAAAATGTCAATCCATACATACTATTGATGTCAAACTCCAATTCTGATAGGAGAATAACAAAATCAGTCAACATATGTCAAATAGGATGAATATCATATTAGGTTTGAATTTTAAAATACCTTTTTTTATTTTATTTATTGTTTAAAAGAAATCACCCAAATTTCTTCATTTCAGCATTAAAACAATTTGTATATGACCATTAAAAAAGACATATATTTATTTATGAAAATAATAGAGTAACAATAATAAAAAAAAGTAAAATCAAAATTATTTTCTTTCTGGAAACAACCTAAAGAGGAATGGAAATAAGTGAGTTTTTATAAAGATAACCTAATTGGGTAGTTGAGAAGTACCAAAAAACGAAGGTAGCTCAGAACATAAACCAACATTAAATATATACAGAAAATATACAAAAAAAATATATAAAGAAACAATTGTTTGACACACATAAAATATATAAAGAAACAATAATATATACATCATAATACAAAAAAAAAAAATAGATGAAAAATGCTACACATTAAATTGTTAGGTTGAAAAAACAAATTAAAATTACATAAAATTATAAATTAATAATAAAATAGTTTTTACAAATAATAATTAACATGTAACAAACTGCCTTAACACATAGCTTATATGTATATATAAGTAGAAATTCTAACAAAACATAATAATAATAATGTTAAAAAATTTATGCTTGTTTTTTATTTTGTCAATGCAAAACTCTTTCGTTTTTTTATATTTTAGCTATTACTTATTTTTTTTATTTTCTTTATTCTTTATTTTCGTCGCATTCAACCATACCCTAAAGTCACGTGATTTTGTAAATGACATTTGAGCTGAAAGGATTAGGTATTACTAAATTAAAATAAGACATTAAAAACTTAATAAATGTATTTCTCTTTTAATATATTAACTAGTACGATAAGACACTTGGCGGTGTTTATCAAAATATTATTTAATAAATGTACTATCCATCTTAATGGTTTTACTCATTAAAACAACTGGGGCACACCAAAATAATATATATTGCAATATAATATAAAAAAATAGACATTAATTATCACCAACCAAAGAACTGACAGAAAGCAAAGAAACTTTGCCATCACACACTAATTTTTATTTCTGATAATGCACAGCATTCATTGATTGGTATCAGTGGTGGCAATGTCTGAAATTTCTTCCCTAGTGCTAAGTTTTAGCTTATGTATCTCTTTATCATATTTTTCTAAAAAAGTAAAGTTTAATTTAAATAACTTTTTATTTTATTTTTTTATCATTTCAAAATTTCAAATATATTGAATTTAATTCAATCTTATTTCAAATAATTTATTTTTAATTTTTTTATTTAAATAACAATAAATAAGCTCAAGAATTCACTTTAAAAGATAATTCTTAAAGATAATTCCTATCAATATTAATAAAAATAGTTTAATTATATCAATTAAGAAATATCGATTTAACAATGTTTTGATATTAATCAAATCAGTAAGATCTAATTAAATATAGAACAAAAAGAAGAAGATGAAGAAAACAAAACATTAAAATATAAAAAAAATAATTTTAAAATATAAAATATAAAATTGTTTCATTTTAAGTAATTTAAAATTTTTAAATGAAAAAATATCTTGTATTTTAGAATATTTCGAATTTTCACAAAAATAATTTATCTCTAAAATTCTAATTCTAGTCTCTGTCAAATTTTAACTTCCGCGACAATAAAAGAATTCAAGCTGCATTCGTTTGAATGAAAACGTGGCGAGGAAAGATGATTGATGCATAAAACCAAATACTTTTCTAGTATAAAAAAGTAAAAAAGAAAGACGTGATTTTTTTTTATTGGTTTCCATATATTTTATTTCTATTTAAATGTGAGAATAAACAATTGAAAAATATAAAAAATTGATATTTTTATAAAATTTGTGTCGTATGTTTTATAATAAATAATATAAATAGCTTTATATTTGTATAATTATTTAATTTTAATTATTTTTACCAGCAGCAAAAGTACATGTATTTCTTCCTATTCATATTTTTAAAATTTTATTATTTCTATGAATATTTACTTGAAAACTAGGAAATTTATATAATTTAAAAAATTGTATATATATAATTTTTATAATAATAGTATTACAAATTATGTAATTTTTATTATTTAAAAGAAAAGTTATTTAGTTATTTTGAAAAAAATGAAAATTATTTAACTATTTATTTTATTAAATAAATAAATTATTTTTATCTATTGTAAATTAAAATTATCTAAATAAAATATGATGTCGTACAAAGTTACCAAATAATATGTTACTGGTATAAATTTATTATTTTCACAATGGAACTTATTTTTCATATTAATTTTACCTCAAACATGCAAATACATTTTTTACTCCATTTAATTATCTTTTCCACACTTTTCTTTTTTTATTTTCCTTCTTTGCACAGGATTAAGAATTTAATAAATCATTTTCAAGTAGAATAATAATTTCTAAAACTTTAATATAATACAAAAACTATTTTTTAACACATTTTTTAAATAACTTAATCATGTAACTAACTAAACTATAAATTTTCCTTAACCGCGAAAATTAACAACTTATGTGAAATTAGTTTAACTTCATCAAATCTAAAGTTTAAATTCTAGATACAGTTACACTTGCTGTCTATATATTGCTGTGCACTATTTCTTGATTGATAATTACAACTTCATAATTTTAGAGGTATAAATATTCTAGATTTATCTCTTCTTGTTTAATAATTTAATTTGTAAATCATAATAATTATATTATGTTTTGTTAGATCAAATTTCAACATATTTTCTAATTTAATTTTAATTATGTGTTCTAAGTATTAGATCTTATAAAATTTTTTTATTTAAAGTTATTGTTATAACTTTGTTAGATCGAATAGTTACAAGCATTTTTCTGTATACATTTTGTATAGGTCTTCATTTAGAAAAAAAATAATAAGTATTTTGATAATTCATTACAGGAAAAATAAAAAATAACATCAATTAAAAGTAAACGCAAATAATTAAAAGTGGATTAAAAGTGTGGGTGTTGTGTCATCTAATAGCTGACGCTAAATTACTGGATGTTATTATGTCGATTAACAATCAACTTATATAACATGGGCCAAATCCATACAAAATGGACGTAAATAAAAATATTATATTATGTTGTGTTGACCTGGATGATGTAAATAGAAAAAAAAATTGCGTCGGTCGAACGCGACATAAAGGTCGATGCAAGTTATTTTTTAATTGATATTTGCGATGGCTAGACTGACACAAAGTTTAACATTAATACATTGATGCTAGTAGAAGTTGGCTCGTACAGAAACTACTGTTCCAGTTCTATTTAAGATGCACAAAGCCCTTGGCTTCTGCTATGAAAATGAGAATAACTTTGCTATAATGTCCCAAAACAAAAAGAGTATACAATCAAGTAATATTTAAATTAGCGTAGAATCATCATAAATAACAATCTTGAAGGTTTACATGATGAAAAAAGAAAATATATTTATTACTTAAAGACTGATATTAAAATTATATGATTCCATAAATATCATCAGTTTTATATATAATCAGCAATGACGTTCATCTTTAGTTTATAGCCACTGACAATCTCATACTACATGATTATTCAATCCTTCAAAATAATAGAAATAAAAAATTTCATCAGAGAAGAAAGGATAGTGCAATATTGTGTTCAGGTTTTCATGGTTTCTGAACTCTTTGGAATGAAACAATAAATTTCATTCTTGCAATCAACATAGAAACAGAATTAGAACCATGATGTTTCTTCTATAAATGGACACTTAAGTTGAACATCATAAATGGGCACTTGTTTCTACTTGAGAACATGTTTTTTTTTTTCTTTATTTTCAAAAGCTTTGTCTGAAAGCTATAAAAAACAAGATTGTGCTTTTCTCAAGCAAAAACAAACACACACCAATTGCCTCAGTTCAATCTATATTGAAAGTGTTCAGAAAATTCATATATCACAATCACGATAATAATAACTTGGAGTCCAAAACCACAAACATAAAAGCACAATAATAGCAAAAAATAGAATAATATTCTATTGATAAAAGAAAAAAATTAAAAAAATTGCCACTTCATACAATAAAGCTTGCAAAAAAATGGAAAAAATAATACTTTATCTTTTTGTCCTCAATCCTAAATTCTCTCAAGAAATCAGTAAACACAAAACAATAGGAGTTGAGCAAGGTTATATTCTAATGGACTTACACTCAATAGACCTAGAGATGCCTAAGACGGAGTGATTTCTGGGAGGTTCTATTCCACTGAGTCAACCAAACTGTAAAAATTACGGCGAGGGGAACAAACCAAAAATGGAGTTGAGGAAGGTTAAAGGAACAAATGAAATCTCCAATGGCAGCAAAAACCTACAAAAATCACAAAATGTGAAAACGTAGAAGTTGATAGCCACATAAAAGTGGAAATTAAATGACAAAATAAAGAAATAAATTGAAAACAAAAATAAAGACTTTATTTTCGTGACCCAAAACAATAACAGTGACTACCACCAGTGAGGGAAGAGACAGTGAAAGAACTGAGTGAACTCAACTTCGACAACCACGGTGAGGGGAGAGACAAAATAAACGTGAAGGAAGAAATGAAGAAGAAAGTCAGCTGCGAGAGAAGAAAACAAATGCAAAGAAGAAAGGAATGGACAGTTACCTGTACGGTGGAGACAATAAGGAGAAGAAACCAAGTGTAGAGAAGAAAATAATTGAATTGTGCGAGAGAGCAAAAGAGGAAAGTGATTTAACCTAAATGCTTTCTTTAAATACTTGTTATTTTTATCTAAAAAATTTAAATTTAAATTAATTTAAAATTAAAAACCTAAATTAAACTTAAAACAATTTTCCTTTTCTTATTATCACATATAATTAATATTCTTATCTAATATTTACAAAAATTTTGTAAATAAAAAAAATTAAAATTATAATCTTCAATTTTTACAAAATTATATCCATATCAATTTTTACTTTTTTTAAATATTTTCACATATCTTTAATTAAGAGGTCTTCTTTAAGATTTTATAAAAAAAATATAATTCAATTTTAACACTTACCATCAAATTTATACTCTTTTATTTATTATCAAATTAACAATTATATAATTATAATAATTTTTTTGTCTATTATATTTTTACTAAATTTCTTTCAACTTATTTTTCATTTTTCTTAATATATTAATTTTTTTCCTTACAAAATTATATCTATCTCATTTTTTATTCTTTTTAAATGCGTTTACATATTTTTAATTAAATCTTAAGAATACTTATTTAAGATTTTATATAAAATACTATAATTCTTTCAATTCAATTTTAACACTTACCATCAATTTTGTATTCTTTTATTTATTTAAAAAAATATTTTCTGATAATTTATTTTTCTCATTACTAAATTCACTTTTTTAAAAAATAATTATCACTAATAATTAAATAACTTTTCATTTTAATTTCTTATTCTTGATCGTGAAGTCTAATTATCAATGCATCTTTTAAGTCCATGCTTCTTTATTTATCTAATTAAAACAATTAATTTTTATATATGTTAACGTTTCTTTTTTATTTTTTATTTTATTTATATACTATAGTGTCGGCCTAGCCGACGTTTCCTTTTTTATTTAATTAAAAAAAATCTTTTTTCTTCTAGCAGGATGCTTTTTGTTATATTTAATTTTAAAAACAGAATTTTATGTTTGTTTGACTGATGTTTATTTTTTTTTTCTTTAAATTTTGTGTCGACTTTTGTGTAGATTTGGAGGGTGTTAATTTTCTGTTTTATTTTTTTGTCAATTTAAAGTGGGTTTAGCCTATATTTGTTTAGTCAACTTTTTAACCGATGACATTTCTGATAGTTATATGTACGTTTTCTTGTAATGATCGTGAAGTTATATTTAATATCTCTTCATTAGACACAGTCCTTTAGAATATTTTTTTGTAGTATATTAGTTTAGATACTTATGTTAGACAAAGTATTGGAAAAAGCTTTTCCAATAACTTAATTTAGTTTTTTTATTGTTAAAATGTACCATTTTATAATATCTCATATTGTTACTTCTATTTTTTTCTGTATATTGGAGTTTTAAAATCTTAGTCCTAAATCCTAAGACCTAAATCAAACATTTATAACATTTTAAATTTATGATATAATACTGTTTTTATTTCAATGTTTTAAATGATAATATTAGTAGATGATTTAAATATTTTATTATACAAATTTTGATTTTAAACAACACAAATAATACATGTTGCATAACATTAAAGTCTTTGTTTAGCACATTTCATTTACCGAATTTTGAAAAAAAATGAATTCAAGATTTTGTCTGACACATTTTGTCTGATAAACTTTAAAAGATAGGTAAACTCAAAGCTTCATATGAAATGAACTTTGAAAAATAGATAAACTTAAGACTTTGTTTGATGTATTGAGAATTTCGTGACATGGTCAGACAAACTACATCTAATGAACTAAAGGTCGCATAAAATACATATTAGAATGATCACATGAGTAAAGCATGTTTATATAAGATTAGGTCATCTAAGTGGTTGAAAGAAATTACATAAAGAACTTAGACCAATACGGCTAAGATCTGAATAGATTAAATAGCACAAGAAAAAGTTGCATATTATAAACCATGAACTCAATCCTTTTTTTTTTTTTCATAAATTTCATTGACCCGTGCACGAACAAAGAAAAAAGCTATTTTTA
>Ga0099825_1003446_pt1 | contig 21046 bp, 10 predicted proteins | sample SiratroredBW_FD_76838 | JGI IMG/M metagenome (GOLD analysis project Ga0099825, IMG submission 76838) | Root nodule microbial communities of legume samples collected from California, USA - Siratro red BW | ecosystem: Host-associated > Plants > Roots > Nodule | place: USA: California | collected... | reverse complement strand
TGAAACCGGACATAGCCGTGCAGACCATACCAGAATCACGATCATAGATAGACTACGATTTCGTAAACAACACCAAAACAAACAAACTCAAAAAAAAAAAAACGAAGCAAAAAAAAAAAAAAAAAAAAAAAAAAACAGAGAAGAAAAAAGTGTTATTGAAACTCGTACGAAGCCCAGAAGAATGCAGAAGTAGGGTTTCTGAGTGGAGTTGGTGTTCATCGGAAGCAGTGGAAGTGAGTGAATGGGTGGTGAGGGAGGAGTCCGTGATGCGGTGCTGTGTCGCTTCTTCCTCTTCCATGACAGTGAAAAACACAACTTTTCCTTTGTTCAGTTTATGATTCCGCCACTAATTTTCATTTTCTGGTTTTTAATTTATTTTGTTTTGTTCATTGTCGGGTTATATGTGTCTTTGAATGCTATCTTTCTCTCTCTTTCAGGTGGGTTGTCGGGTTTTGCTGCAACTTGGAACGGAGGTTGTCTCTGCACCGTTATTAACCGTTTCGCCGTTTGGCTTTTGGAGCTGCACATCTTCTGTCCTATTTCACTGTACTTGTTAACGCTGTACTTGTTAACACCGTGTGTTTTCTTCTGTTACACCTTCTTCCCATAGTCACACTCAATGTTAAAGCTTCCCAGCTTCACACTCATTATATCTTAGTTTCATAATGGAGGTTGAAAATGTTGAAAATGAAGGATTAATTTATAGTGTTGAAGAGAAAGTAAATGAAAGGTGAAGTAAAGTTTTGGTAGGTTATTTTCTTTGTAATGTTAAAGTTATATTAGGTTTATTTTGTAAAATATAATTTTTTGTTATAAAAAATTAACTGAGAAAATGAAAATAAATTATTTTCTAAAAATATTAATTATTTAAAATATCATTTGTTAATTTTCAATTTTAGTAATAAACAAATTTTAAAATGCTTAATAAGTAAAATTACTTTAAAAAATCAAATATTGAATATAAAGGTAAATTAGTAATTTACCATACAAACTATATTAATGTAGTAGTTTCTCCTCATTTCATACTTTATTCTTTGTTTTAAAATTCTACCAGCAACATATTGATGTGTTGTTGGTTGTTAGACAATTTATCTATTTAAGAAAAAAAATTATAAACTTTATTCAATCTTCTTTCAAGTTAACATCAAAGCTCACCTTTCAAGTAGGAGAATGACAAATAGTGAAAGATTATACTAGGATCAATGTACATAATTGATCGAACAAAAATAAATTTATGTGGTCTCACACTTTATTCTTAACTAACTTTTAATTATACTTTGTAATCAAATGACTTATGTGTATTTCTAGATATAATAATCAACCCATAACTTTACATATTTATGTAAGACCTTCATAAAAAAAAATGTGAACAACATTTGGAACAAATAATACTTAAAATGTCATTTATAATGTGAAAACATACTATAAAATTGAGGAATAGAAATTAAGTAATTTTTTGATCATCATAGAATTTAAGTTTATGTGATAATCATGAAATTAAAATTGTGTGACGTGCCTAATGCAAGAAATACTTTATATTAAAAAGTTTAATAGTATTATTTAATAATTATAGAATTAATTTATTTTAGTATATGCCACTTAATTTATAATTAGAATCAAACTTTAAATTTTGTAAAGTTGTTCCATTCAATAAATATATTTGTAGAATGTAATAATATTAGTAGAATGTAATAAAGTATCTTCCACAATTTTTTTTTTAATTTGAATATATAATATTGTAGTAATTATTTGTATTTTTTTTAATGTGTCTAGTAAAAGTTAGTAATCAAGAAGAAACTCACCTTTAATTACATTTTTTTTAAAAATAACATGGCTAAACCTCAAAGGCTTGTGATACTAGTAGAGATGCATTTTGACCAAACTAAACTAAGGACATTTTATTAAGAGCGTTACAAGTATTTTTTATTTCATTAGCTTTATTAGTAGAGCTTAGAGTAGTTACTTTAGATCTTAATATATCTCATAAGGCACCTTTTGAGTGGATTGTGAATGGTGTCATACCTTTGGATGCTAGTGTCATACACATTTTACAATAATTCTTTCATCAAGACAGTAAAAGATGACCTATTCCTATTTATTATACATAATTGTAAATGAAACAATAAAATATATGGGTGACTTTTCCCTGACAAACTTGTCACTATATCAACTAGTTGAGTATTTTTTTTTTAGTTTTGTTTAGGATGAGAGTAATTGTAGTTAGGATTATATGTTTTTTTAGTTGTATAATTAGGTATCACAATATTTTAATATTATAATTATACATATACGGATATTTCTCTCCTTTTTTATGTGGAGAAAAATTATGTACACATAATATTTTGTGTACTCAAACACATCTATGTATATTTTTGTTATTAAAAGATGTAAAAAGAATTATTTTATTACATAATGTAATAAAATATTTAAGTTTCATTAACTTTCTTTGATTTAAATAAATTTGTACATTTTCATATTTTAGGAAGAAAATGTCATTATGCAAATATTGATTTGAAATAAGAAAATATATTTTTAAGAGAATAAATTTATATGAAAATTTTAACATACATAATTCTTTTAGATTTTTTTTTATCAACTGTTTTGGTTGAAAAGATAGAGTTTTATGTATATATGTCTTCCTTTCTAGTTTTGTGTTGGCATGAGAAGAATAAGAGATCAAATAGGAGTTCAATAATATTCTTTACCTTTTGTTTCTCTTTGTGTACTAATGTTTAAAGGAAAACACACAAGAAAATTCATTTGATGTCTATTGTTGAAAGAGTCAAAGTTAAGTTCTTCAAATTGGAAAGATCCCTTGTTGACATATATGTAGAGAGTATGTTCTTTTATTGTTTTCAAATATGTAGATAACTAAAACTACTACATACTCTACTTGAAACTAGTTTGGGAATTTTATTTGGGTTGATGAGATTTAAAGGTGAAGGTAGATTGAGATAAGTTGTGGTTTGAATACGATGAAGGTGATTTATTAGGAATGTAAATGGAGTATATATGGATTGGTCACATATCTTGGTTGCTAGAGTTGTTTTGAAAAATGGTTCTATTTTTTAAATTGGTCTCATCTTTTATATGAGCTAGTATAATATATATATATCCTAAGTTAAAGACAATACTGCTTGGCGACTTGGAAATGGGTGAAATATCAAAATTTTTTGGACTGATATTTAGCTTATTGAACCAATTGTCAATTTTATGAACATAGTAGGTTATATAAATGCTAAATTCAAATGTTGTTGATTTTATTTCAGAAAAGGAATAGAGTGTTCCTAATATTTTGCCACACAATCTTCTACAACAAATTAAGCAGATTATGATTCGAATTATTAATATCTAGGATATGATTAGATATAATTATACTTTAGGTAATGAGTCCCATTATTTATATTTGGGTTGTAATAGCTGTTTGGTTGATTTTGTGTAGCATCTCAAATATTTTATTTATATTTATTTTATTTTGTTGATAAAAAATATAATCATCATTTTAAAACACATGCTTATAAAGGAAAGAATTTGGAGCTAAGTTATTCTTTTGTTTTAAATATAATTTTAAGACCTATATCTATGTTTATTTATATACATAATAATGTCTATTTATATACATAATACATTCATAGCACGTTATCACAAAAGCAACAAACATGAAGATAAATTATAAAAGAAAAAAATTAACAAGACCACAATTCTATATTAATTCAACTTAACAATGAAATTTATAATTCAACTTAGTCCATCATCTTTTCATCATACATATACAATATACATGCGAATTACACATGGACCCACATATCAAATATATTCACCAACAAATATCTATTGATACCTTTTGGAAGATCAATATTAAGCATTCTCAACAACACTTTAATATAGTTTAGCTAAGCTGTGATAAAAATTTTTGCAAAAATTGGGCAAACATAAACATCTTTTCTTTTTTTACTCAATACAATATTCTAAGTGGATTTCAGTTTGATTTGCTAAAATTATCTCTGTTTGCATCAATTAAAGTATCTAAAAAAATGTAAAAAAACATGTGAATTGGACACTTATGAATACTCTCCTCACATTTGTACCTCCTTTTTAAATTGTTGAGCCAAAATGAACTTCATTTCCTCTAATTCAGAAAAATCAACTTTTAAACAAAATCCATAAGGATAAGGTTGGTAAACAACCAATCCATTCCTAAGATAACCACCAAATCCTTTAAAGGCATACAATTAAATTGATTTATATTTTCATCCAACCATAACTATTGGACACTCAACACACGTAGAGGAAGTTGCTCTCGTAGTTATGTAAAATCCACCAACTAAGCATCATTGTCATATGACATAAAAGAAAGGGTTATCCTACAATCAAACAATGCATATAATTGTGCCTCAAACATAGAACACATACCTCTCACAAGGCTATCCAATTGTGAAGCTTCATCTCCACTAATGGAAAATACTCTACCAGTTACTCTCGACATCTGACTCATACCTTGTGTTACTTGTTGTACTCCACTAGAAGGGGTTACTCCCAACTTAGTTCTACAATCCTTTATTACTTATCCATGTTTATTACATCTGCTGCAAGTTACATCTACAACTGTCTCAAGAAAGAACCTAACCATGTAAGGTCTGACACATCTAAAACATTTGATTGAAGACTATGAATAAGACATGAAGCTTCCACCTTTATGAGACAGAGGTCTAGAGTAGGCTTCCTTTGATGTTTGGGTTTGTTATCTGAAGATCCTCCTATTTAAGATGTAGTAACCCTACTACTGCTTTTTTAGTCCTTCAACCACTTTTGTTTTTTTCACTAAAGTAGAGAATCAATAATGAACATAGGAATCATCATTTGCTTAAGCTCTCACTTCAATCATCATGGGTTGGGTAAAACCTAGTTAGGAGTTTGAACCTAGTAGCCTACTCAATAATTATAAGACTCATTTCCTTCAACTACATAGACTCAATTTACTTTGCATATCTGACATTGTCAAGGAGCTTGCTTTGAAACTCTATCAGGTTACAAATTGCCCCCGATCTTTCATCATCTACTTTATACCCATCTACCAAAACTTAGCTTGTTTTGTAAGCATATAAATAACACATGACAACTTTCTCTCTTTAGGACATTGGGTGACTTCAAAGTTTCTCTTAATATCCCTGACCTATTATCTGTTGATGTAAAGCTTTGAAGGTTTTTAAGATCTGGACTAGTCCAAAAAGGAGATGAAAATGGAATTCTCCAAGAGAGTATAAGAGTTGGCGCAACAAGAACTCCATGGAAACATGATACCATTTAGTTGATGAGAAAATCAAAACATGAACAAGTATAAAAACATGAAAATAAAAGGACTTAAAACTTAAAATGGAATAAGGAAAGAGATGGTTGAACACGTCACCTTCAAGATTGGAAATCTTCAAGAATGAGTGAAGGAGGATTCGCCACTTGAGAAGGCTTCTCAAGATAAGAATCAAAGGAAAGAGTAAAGACAAAACTCAAGAACTCTCAATTTTTCAAAAAAAACTCTTATTCATTCCACTTGTGAATTTTACAAAAGAGCGCACTCCTATTTATAGCCATGGAATTTGGCCAAGCAAGGAGTCTCAAGAGAAAAAAGAGTTAATTACACTAATCAAAGTTAACTACAATTAAATATGTTTAAGCTAAACTAATCCTTGAAATTAGGGAGATACACTTGGTAATTTCTAAGATACAAGAATGTAATGATTACTCTAGGATAAATAGGATGCATGTACATGAAGAAATGCACTAGGTAGTTACTTACAATGTATGAATGTAATGATTATTCTAAGATGACTAAGATGCATGTACTTGGAAGAATGCACTAGGTAGTTACTAAAATACAAAGAATGTAGTGATTACAGTGCATGTACTACGTAGTTACTAAAATGCAAAGAATATAATGATTACAATACATGTACTTCTAAGAGTCTGGATACTATGAATGTGTCTTGAAACTTGAATAGTCAAAGATGAATTAAGTAGCCCCTGTGAGATGCATATACCAACTTAAGCCTTCCAAAAGACACTTTTAATATGAGACCAATGCTCTCACGTTTCTATTCTAGAGTTTATAGTTCTCTCAAGTCTTTTTAATTTCTACAATTTACAAACATTTATTCTTCTAATTTATTCCTCCAAGAGCTTTAAGACTCTCTCTTTATTTCTTCATCTACATCTCCATTTGTCACACTTCTTTTATTTAATCTTCATGTCTTCTCTTCTCATTCTTCAACAAGTTCTTCCTCATTCCCATCCTCCTTCAGTTGGAGAGAATTCGTCCACGAATTCAGAAGACCTGTATCACAAAGAGAAAGATCAGAAACATTGAAACAATGACTTCTACTGGAAAATGTGTTTACTTAATAGTGTAATAGTCATTACAGGGAATGATGTTGCTATAGTATCTCAACTAAAGGAAAACTTGTGTGAACATTTTCAAACCAAGGATCTTGGAAGCCTAAAATATTTCTTGGGTGTTGAAGTAGCTTAGTCAAAAGGTGTTGTAATCTCTTAAAGGAAGTATGTTCTAGATGAGGAGACATGCATGATTGATTGTAGACCAATGGAATAATCCTATGGACCAAAAATAAGAAATTAACGGCAGATTAAAGGGAATTTTTCTCTAATCCAGAAGGATATAGAAGACTTGTTGGAAAACTTACTCATCTTACTATTAGTGGACTTGATATGTCTTTTGGAGTAGGTATTGTTAGTCAATTTATGCATGTTCCTTGTATTGGCCATTAGAATGCTATCATTACTATCTTAAGATAAAGGACAAGGTCTGCTATATGAAGATAAAGGAAACACCGAAATCTCTGGATATTGTGATGTTGATCGGGCAGGATCCCCTACTAACATACACTCTACTATAAGATATTGTGTTTTCCACAAAGGAAATGTTATTTCTTGGAAAAAAAAATAGAGTTGTCGAATCAACTGTTGAAGTTGAATATAAGGCAATGGTGTCTATTAATTGTGAACTTGTATGGTAAAACAATTCCTTCAAGAACTTAACATTTGTGAGACTCAACAATGAAGATGTATTGTGATAATCAAGTTGATTTCCACATTGCTTCCAATTCAATATTTCACGAGAGAACTAAACACACAGAAATTGAATGTCATTTTATTTGGGAAAGGTTGTTCTCCAAGGAAATTTGTACTAAGTTTATCAAATTCAATGATCAACTTACATGTGTTAATAAAATCCTTAAGGGGTTTAGATTGAATTTATTTGTTTCAAGCTTGGTATATACAATTTGTATGTTCCTACTTGATAGGGAGTGTTAAAATGGGTATTAAATATAGGTAGTAAGTAGTTGTATTGGAAAACTACTATATGTTGTCCCTATCTTTGGACCTAGGTCTCTAGTTCTGACTATTGATCTTTGCTCTTCATGTTACTCAATGTATCAAATGTAAATATGAGATCATAAAATAGGTGTTTTCAAGTCCTTTAAAATATAGTCTCTTTTATTTATCTTAAGTATACTTAACATATATTCTTATTCATATACATTTCAACTCAAATCATATTTCTTCCTTCATCACACATAAATATGTCATTCGCATTTACATTACATATTTATATTACACTTCACTTTAAATAAAGCAATAAAATATTCAAGCATACAATTCAATAATTTATGCGCACAAGCATACATATACATAACCTAATGTTCAAAAAAACTACTTGAATATGGACTTGAGACGATATCCCTACTTAAGCAAAAAAGTTCTATTAAACAAAGAAATCAAATGAAACACTCACTGAAGTGACTCAAACAAAACATTCGCTTAAGTGTTCTTAAATTCGACAACTCTAAAACGAAACTAAATCACTTGAACACTACACAATATTCATATCCTACTTCATAAATTTATTCCTTTCAAGTATAGCAATAAGTTTAATTTAGTGTCAAGACTAAACGAAAATCAAGACTCCACTTAGATAGGTACAAAAGAACCCTATTTCAACATACAAAGCAAAAACTCAAAACTCAATGTGTACCTAAAGAACATCAACCTCACATAACACCGATGAACTTCGAACTCCACGTATTACAAAAGAGCCTCCAACTTACACATGACACGTGAACTTTTTAAATTATACATGCATTTGAAGAACGTCAAAGACATATATGCAATAGGAGTTCTTTGAATTTTATATGCAAATGAAAAACATCAGACACCCATGCAAGAGACGATCTTCAAATTCTACATGCATCTAAAGAACTCCAAACACACATGCAACAAAAGACCTTAACTCAACTACAAAGTTTTCGGCATACATGTAACAAAATGAACTTCAAACTCAAAATGCAACAAGATTATTCTATTAAGATTATTTAAGTTAACTCCCCTTACCTAAAACTCTCTACTCTTGAGAAGCTCATACTTAAGCAAGAAAATCACCCAACACCTAAAAGCTCTGAGTATGGAGAGTTAGAAGGATGAAAGTAAAGATAATGTAGAATGAAAAACAAGAGCGTGAAAGAAAGAGAAAGGTGTGCATGCCAAAGTAAAAAGATGGAAATGGGATTTTACATTCCTTACCAACTCCTTCAAATAGATAAAATAGATAAAGAACAAAGGTATCCTAAATGTATAATCTTAAAAGCTTAAAAGGTTAATTTTAAAATCAAAATGTTTTGTGCTTTTAAAAATATTGATTTTTAGGCATTTTCTAGTAAAGCAAAAAGTTGTTATATATACTACTCCAATCAGTTAAAGCAGATCTTATCTAACATCGTTGATTTTTCTCCATCTACTTTTGGGATGCAGTTCACTTTACAGCCTAATAGTACTTCTCGATTGATTATATTAGAAAGTTGATGTCAGAATCCTTCACAATTTAGGAATAACAATATATCAAATTTTAATAAAACTCAATTTTTGATACTGGCCATTATTCAACAATGATGTGTGCTATCTCAGCAATAACAATTTACATGTTTTAATTACTGCGATGAAAATTTGAGTGACAATGATGTCACAATCTTGAATCAATAAATTGTCATTTCCCTCTACAACAATGGAACAGAATATTTGAGATATTCTTTACCCGTCATTTCTTAAACCCAGACCCCTCCATCTGGCCATCCCTTTTCACTTTTCTGTCTGCATTACAACAGCGATGGCTACACTTAATAGGTTGGCATATTATACAGCATTTACCAGCGTAATGCAAGCATTTGATGTTCGCTTGCGTTTGGAACCCCAACAGAAATCCAGCTTGCCAATTTTCTTTTTTGACCCTAGAAAGCCTTGACAATTTGCTGCACCACAGTTGCATTTAACCTCTGGACCAAATTGCACAAATCTACAAAGCCAATAAACCAGATAACGTTAAATCTCTATTGTTGGAAGTTTCAGAGAAAAGATCCGACAAAGTAAACAAAGTTACCTGATAGATACGCATTAGTTATGTTACTAGTTTAGTTAGTCAAAGAAATACAACGACATATGTTAGAAAGAATGGGCCTGCAGCTAATTCACGACCACTACTGGCTAAAACACACGAACAACAATCCTAGGATTTCCACCCATTTTATCATAGATGGCCCCATTTTTCACTCACGTACCATTGAAGGCTAAAAGACATTGATCTCTTCTCTCTCCAAGCAAGCTTTCTAACCCAGAGCACCAAATTGTGTTTCTGCTGCATGGCATTCAGGAGTTTAACGCCAAAATGGCACTTCAGTGAATTGACCAACCCATACCATTCTAGTCGAGTCTCCAACTAACCCTCACTGAAACTATGAACTTTATTCTCTGGTCTCTTAAATCTATGGTGTACGGACACTGTTTAACATGGCTAACCCTTGTTTAATTAAAAGCCTATATTTTTGTTGCCTTTACACGTCAACAACTTTTCGAAGCTTAAACAATGCAGACACCTCCATAGATGTAGAAGAGGCAGGTAGAATATAAAATAAAATAATGTCTCATTTTTTTAGGTATGCAATCATAGAAAAAAAGCATATAGATTGGTCAAAATGATTTTATTTTACTCATTTGATTAGAATTTCTCTAATTGTATATGCAGTTCTCGTGTCCTGTATTTAAGGTTTATAGGTTCGCATCCTTTGTGATGCGTTCTATTTGTTTCTAAGAAGGGTTTGCGTTTTATTCTATATTCCTTCTTTCATGTATATAGGATGAGGAATAATTCTTTTTAAGATATATTATCATACGAGAATATCTTTTTTATGTAAAATGAAGTCTAATCATCTAAACCGTTAAATTAAATAGAAAGACAGGATTAAAATACATACCATAAATTTTCTAAAAAAGTAATTAAACAAAAATATCAGAATTATTGTTAAACCAACATCACAAGCATGATCAACATTAATGGATTGTTATTGTCCAACCACATTGACTATTACAAAATATTATTATTGTCATTGTTACTATTATTCTCATTAAAATCATCATTGATGTCATGATGGTCAGTGTCAGTACTATCAAAACCACTGCAACAACCACTGCTAACATCATCGACGTCATGATCACTATTGCAACAATTACTACCATGATCATCTTCACCATCCCTGACACCACAACTACCAACATCCATACATTGATAGCTATGCAGTCATTGCATTGGCGGCAAATATGGCAATGGTGGCATTAACAACAGTGGTGATAATAACAATCATGATAATGATAGTGATCAACTAATAACAATCTCGAAAAAAATAGTATACTAATTGAAATCTTTAATATTTTTTTATTTTTGTTTAGTCAACATTATAGAGATTTGATTATTTCATTGATGGACATATTTAAATAGCAGTAAATTAGTCATGCATTAGGCATAGTTTCCTTGTGTAACATTAAACATTCTTATTAAACAGGATTCTCTCAATCATGAGCCATTCAGACAAATCTGATACATGTCACCATATCCTAGTCACTACTAGAGAATTGTCAACTCTCTCAACCTGAGAGTAAAAGGTAGGATCAAATTTACCTGTAATCATATGTTAATGGCTCTCCAGCTTGTATTGAACGAGCAGCAAATACACCCACACGAGTTTCGCCATCTACTTGCCTGGAAGAAACCACATGAATTTAGACCTAAATATAAAAGGGATGTTCCCACTAAATAGATAAATAGATTCATTTTGTTAATTGACAGCAAATATGCCCAATTATTCTAGTTCTACAACATATCAATCAGCTGCAAAGAAGGAGCTTATCATAAAGTAGAAATCCTACTAATTAACTATGTTACATGTGAATAACTTAAGCACAAGAGTATAAACCACTTCATCAATACAGCAGTAAAGAGCTTATAATATAAACATTTCTTTTAGGGGGACATTGTCCTTAGTCCTTAAAAATTAATGAATACCTAAGTCAGGAATTCTATATTAGCATCCATATTCCATACATATTCTAAGCTGTGAACGTGCAAAATTAAGAACAAGGTATAAGTAAAGAAAGATGTGTCTCATATGTGACCATTAACAAACACCTGTAGAACAATATGGAACATACAATTCACTTGTGCAGGAAATTAATTGCCTGCCTCATTTCCCTTCATACTTCCTGCTAAAAGCCTAAAGCAACTATTTCTCTTGATATTATAGGTTGTCATGCTATTAATTTAAGTTGTATGAGCACAGAGATGCCAAATCCTCCCATGCTGCATATAACAAACTTCGGTCAACCTTCCTCCACAAATAAATTTTGTACCTACTATGCAAACTGTTAAGTCACAAGCAAATACAACTCGTTGACAGTAAGACAAGATTACAGGTTTATTATGGAACGAGGTTTAAAAATAATAACTAAGAATATAGTTGTAAGATAGCTTTTATAGCAAATAAAATCCCTTTTATAGGAAGCTTAGAGGGAAAAGGAGTTAGTTTTGGGAGTTTAAAGAGTTTTGTAACTGGAATAATCTAGTGGAGAGGAAAGAGCTCCTTTGTATCTTTTGTTGTACATTTAGTGAAATAAAGAGGTTCAGATTTTCTATTTATTGTTTTTCTCTGAAAATAATGTTGCTTCCTAACAATTTTAGTCTGACCTTCCAGTCTGAGTGCATAATGGAAAACATAGTGGATGCTTTGGAGAATAGAGGAAGGAGATTGCAGAGCTGATGTCTCTGGTGAAAGAAAACATTCACATAAATAAAAGGAACTGCTTCTTGAGATCAAGAAAGGAAAGAAATTGTCGGATGGAGGAGAAAATTCAGTCAGTGGGGGCAAGAGAAGGACGTCAACAACGATGGATTTGATAAGGACAACGACTACCCTAAGGTAAAAAGGGTGGAGTTGCCCACGTTTGAAGGGAATGATTTACAAGGTTGGATAGCAAAGACAGAAGAAAATATTGAAGTTCAAAACATCAAATGATCAGAAAAATTACACCTAGCCTTCAGTAGCATGGAAGAACGCAGGTCATTAGTTCAAATTCTGGCGACAAAAATCCAAGAGCCCTTCTTGGAAAGATCTTGCAACAACATTGTATGAAGATTTAGAGGCGGTGGGAGAAGAACAATTTTTGAGAGATTGGTTGCAATAAGACAGACCAAGAGAGTGGAAGACTTCATCAAGGAATTCGAAATCTTGGTGTCTCGAGCAAATCAAACATTGGAAGATCAATTTATGAGGTATTTCTAAACATGGCTACATAAGAAAATATAAAATCAGGTTTGGCCGCATGACCCAAAAGACCTAATTCAAACCATGGAAATTTCAAATGACGTGGAGATAATGAAGGATACACAACACATTAGCGTAATCAAGAACCTAATTCAGGTTTTCATAATAAAGTTGGAAGAGGAATAGTATTGTATCTCAAACATACCATCAAGGAACCAAACCCGGCACACACTTATCCAATGGGTTAGGACAAACAAGGGAAGGGAGTTGGAAATCTTTCCCTGGATGACAGTGGCCAAGTTTGGTACAGCACAGACAGGGCCAGGAATTAGAGAAACCAGAAATCTTTCATACCTTGAATACGTCAAGAGAAGAGATGTGAATCTTTGTTATCGGTGTGATGGAGTTTTTTGTCCAAATCATAAGTATCCAGAATTCGAGGGTGGTCCTATTAGCCGAAGATGAACTTATTAATGAGGTAGGGTATATAGTGCAATTAGTGGTAGAGGAAGAGGATTTTGATGAAAGAAATGAGGATGAACATCAAGAGTTATATTGTCAGTGGTTGAAGTTATCAACTTGCTAAGCTGGGGGGTATGATGACTCAACAGCAAACAATGAAATTACATGGGGAAAGACATGGTCAAAAGGTTTTGACTATAACTGATAGTGGCACCAATGACAACTTCATTCAACATGTTTGGTACAAAATTTGGAGTTAAAGTTTGATCCAACAAATTCATACAAGGTTACACTGGGAGATGAGTACGAAAAGCAAACTAACGCCAATGTAACAACTTGAATATGAAGATGTGTGAATATATTTTTTAATGGGATTTTTTTATACAAATCAGGGGGAGTAGATGTCATTTTGGGCAGGACTTGGTTAGCAACTTTAGAGGAGGTCAAAGTCAATTAGAGGACCCTTACTACAACTTTTTTCTCATCGAGATCAAAGGGTTACAATCTAAGGTGATCCTAGTTTATCTAAGGATCTTATTTCATCCAAAGCATTGCTAAAGTTAACAGAAATAGAAGTTATTAACCTTTGGACAGTAGAAGCACAAGCCACGGGAAATTCAGAGAAGCATCAAGGGGAAGTGTCTACAGCTTTGGTTCTTGCAACCAGAACTTCAACAAATGCTAAAAGCATATACTACAGTATTTGCAGAACCTAAAGGTTTACCTCCTACTAGGGCAATAGACCACCACATTCCTATCAAAGCAAGAACAAATCAAGTAAATGTATGTCCTTCTCAATCTCATTTTCAAAAGAAAATGAGATTGAGAAGCAAGTAGCAGAAATATTGACAATTGGCATCATCCCTCCTAGCAATAACCCATACTCAAACCATGTGCTTTTAGTCAAAAAAAGATGGAAGTTGGAGATCCTGTATTGAGTACAAAACCTTAAATAAAGCAACTGTTTCAGATAAGTCCCTTATTCCTAGGATGGAATAATTATTAAATGCATTATATGGAGTTAAATACTTTTCTAAAATAGACTTAAGGGCAGGCTATCACCAAATTAGGATGTATGAGCCAGAAGATATACACAAAACAACTTTTAGACAACATCAAGGGCTATGATTTTTGGTTATTCCTTTTGGCTTAACTAATGCCCTAGATACTTTTCAATGAGCAATGAATTCAGTTTTAAAACCATTAAAAGATTTTAGTGTTTTTTGACAATATTTTTCTAAAATAGACTTAGGGGCAGGCTATCACCAAATTAGTATGAGTCAGATATACACAAAACAGCTTTTAGACTACATCAAGGTCATTATGAATTTCCGGTTAGGCCATTTGGTTTAACTAATTCCCCCAACAACTTTTCAATGTGCAATTAATTCGGTTTTAAAACCATATTTTAGTCCTTTTTAACGATATTTTGATATACAGCAAACGGCAAGACCACCTTCACCATGTGAGGCAAGTGAAGGAACCCTACATCAAGAATGTCTTGTAGCTAACAAGAAAAAAAAGTTGTTTTGGGAGGCAGGAGATAGGGTATTTGGTCATGTTATTTCATAGCAAGGACCACAAACCCTCAAAAGATTGAAGCCATATTGCAGTGGCCTATTCCCAAGACTAGCAGAGCCGTGAGAGGTTTTCCTGGGACTAACACGGTATGATCAACATTTATACGAAATAGCCAAACCTTTGATAGCTCTACTTAAAAAAATGAAATTTTGAGTTAACTCAAGACAGCCTAAGTGCATTTAGACAGATGAAAGAAGCTATTACTACTGCTCCAATTCTAGTGATGCTTGATTTGTCTAAGCCTTTTTCCATAGAATGTGATGCTTGAGGAAAAGGATTTTTTTATTCCAAGACAAAAGACCCATAGCTTATTTCGGTAGAGGTTTAGCAGACGCATCTCTAACCAAATCTATATATGAAAAATAGCTTATGGCTCTGGTCTTAGCTATTCAGCATTGGTGTCCTTACTTCTTGGGACAGAGATTCACTGTGAATACACATATCAGAAAAGGCACTAGTTAGAACACTGCATCACAACTCAGAATCAACAGAACTAGCTAGACAAGCTATTAAAGGAATGAATTTGAAATCATTTATAAAGTGGGAGCAGCAAATCAAGTAGCAAACACCTTACAAAGGGAAGAAGACAAGAAGTTGTCTGAACCTTTTTGGTAATATATTGCGTCTGTTGATGAGGACATTAATCTTAATATGGTTTTGTCAAAAATAAAGGAAGATTTAACCAAGGATCCATTTAAGATAAATAAAAGAGACTATATTTGAGAGAGCTTAATCACACCACACCAAATAGGACTTAAAAGAGACTAACAAAACATAATATTGAACACAAATCACACACCAAATAGGAATTTACAAGCTACCCTACGGAGAGTGCCCTATCTCCAAACTAAAAATAACACTATAACGAAGACTGACAAATGGTAATTGTAGGATTGTGTTCACAATGTATAACAGGAAAAATACTCCCTCCAGCCCTTTTTATAGACTTAATTAACTAATTCATTAGGATTTAAAAAATGAGTTAATTTGTTAATGTATTAAATTTGTTACAAATTTATTGGTTATCCCTAACATTAACAACACATTTTTTTTCAAATATTTTATGTTTTAATTTTTTTCAATTTCATGTCACGGGTTAAACTCTAGAGCCTAATACATTAGCATACTTTACTTACTATTAATTGAACTCAGAAAAATGACTCGTAATTAAGGATATTTTTATGAAAAAATAATTAATGTGGAAGACACACCAAATTGGGTTATAAAAAGGACCAAATCAAACATTGCATTCGGTTCTTATAAAAAGGACCGAAAACACATCACGATTCATGGTAGCTCATGGAATATTGCAGAATTCAAAAGAAATGTAATAATAGAAGAAATGCATCCCGTGTCCTTTTGTCTTGAATAACAAAGAAGATACACGATTGACAACATAAATGTTATCTATGCCAGACACTTTTTATCGACATACCAGCCACTTTCTACGAAGTTGGAATGAAAAACCAGTAATTCAGTATCTGATCTAAAACATGCATACGAAGCATATCCTATTTGAGTACATGTAGTTATCAGGGATTGTTTTGGGTTTCTTTGGGAGGCAATAAGCACACCGTTACACTGAAGGATTTTTTTTCAAATGTCAGCAAATCTCGCGCTAATGCTTGACTTTTCTATCAATATTGAGTTTGCCAAAAAAAATATTTAATGACATCAAGGAAACCGAAGTACATAATATCAAGTTATACTTCACACAAGTTTTTAATAATAATTTGGTCCACTAGGAAACAGCACATCTGTTGATTAATCTCTGAAAGAAAATAATGCAGCCTAGAATGAGTATGATGGTATTTGACACTAACCACTTTTCCAAAACACAATTGGGATCACAGCTATGGTTCAAAAAGCGTGAAGTATTTCCTTTGAAAGTTGCATCGATTGTGAAGTCTTTCCGAATCTCACACATGTAAAAATTCTGGACACCCATGTACTTCATGTCCCAGAGCCTCTTCTCACATAAAGCATCGTCAATTACTGCAGCAGAATTTTTTATAGTTAAATCGATCAAAGGCATAGTATAAAGACAAAAGCTACAGAAAACATGTGGTATAGAAGGTCATATGCTTTTAAAACTTTCCTGAATAAATTACATTTTATATTTTCTGAAGGACATACCCAATTATGGTTACCAAAGAAAGGGACACAAACAAGGGTTGACATTATGAGACTAGAAGCCGTTTAGAAATATGAACTACCTTCGCCAATATACTCAACTACAAATCCACCTTTATCAATGGTTTCAGCGGCCTCCACTCCCCATCCACAATGTTCAGTCTAAAAAGGGGGAAAAAAAAAAGACGTGTAAGAATTTGTAGCAATATTTTTAAATTCTTAAGCCTAATAGAAGGGAAACCCATAGAAAAATACAACCATGCTTCAAAATATAAATATAATGTGTCCATCTTGATGCAGTAAAATTTCACACCTTGACTATCTTGATCTTTTTCTCCTTGCGAAATGGACGATTATTGCAATTTTCAGAGCAGCGACATGCTTTTGAGCAACTTATGCATTGAACCCTGATGGATGATATGCAATAATTAATGTATAACCCTGTTGATTAAATCTTACTAGTCAAGTATATTAGTATTACATGTTCACAACCAATTACAGTGACATGGCATATAATGTGCCACATTATATTAAGTGTATAGTTGTCGGTGTACAACACTACAACCTCTTCAATTCACAGGGAGAAGTTGATCATAATTTGATAGACCAGACAAATAATATTTTTCAGTGTAATTTGTTAACTCAATAGGAGTAGCAGGCATCAATATTTCTATCCCTCATGTCTGGGATCAACAAATTTTCAACCGTAAAAAATCATTTATTTGTAGAATAAGCAATAGAAAAATAACTCATTGTCAACTAAAATTAAAAGACATACACTATCTCTACAACATCTACATCTACAAGAAGTTTCATCCAAAAGAAGAAGACTCCGATATATGTACCTGCACACACAATCATCCGAACATGTAGAACTGCAACTGGTGCACCCAGCACCATCATCCACATTACTTCGTTTCTTCTTTACTAAGTATGTATCTGATATTGATTCAGGCTAGCAACATGATGAGCAGTGCAGTACTTAGCTTGAAAACTATTAATTATACCAAGAGTAAAAATAAGTTCTTTTACTCAACATTATAAAAGGGCTACAAAAATTCTAATTTTATTAAAGATAATAGCTGCTTCCCTATAGCACACGAGAAAATAAGTAGGATACTGCGTCTTATGTGTACATATGGTGGTGGCTGCTCCATCTTACTGTCCATGTCTTTCCAGGAGGAATCAATCTTAAACTCCTCACTGATAAATGGAAGAGGCAAGCGACAAAATACTTCCTGGAAAAAGGTGAGTGGAAATTTTCAAAACTTAAATTAACAATATTACAAAATTCTTATGCAAGTAGCTGGTTTCACTAATTCAAACATACAAGAAACCATCATATATAATGAACAATTAAAGTCGTTAAAATTAAAATACAGAATCCTTCAGAATTTTGTATTAATTGATTTAATAATATAGATTCCTTTCTTTCTCAAACACGATATATATTATTCATCTTGCATGCATAAATATCGCAAAAGGTCAGAACAGGATATAACGTAAGTGCATTATATGTAAAATATTTTTCACAAGACTTACCGAAATGTCACTTGTTGAAGCATCAGGCTGCTCATCCAACAAATACAACATTCCTGTCAGCCAGCCTAATCAATGAAAAATACCAATAAAAAAAATAAAACTTCGAAAAGAAATATCTAAATCAAGTGAGGCTCTAAGAATATATCAATCCAAGTAGAAGTAATCGTAAAACCTTAAAAGGCATATTTTTGCATATGTGACAACCAAAGTCAATTAAAACATCAATAAAGCTTATGGCTGTGGAGTGCCATTGGAACGATATGCAACACTTAATCAAGGTGAGAAATTTATAAAAGGAAAGATGCGACAAGGTAAACAAAGAAACACAAAATTAGAAATTCTAAGCAGAACAAATAACTGAATTTGAATATGGGCGGGAACCTAGCTGAAGGAAATACAGCAGTTTGCGGTATAATCACTAAGCAGAAACAGTAAAAGATTCTGGTGAAAAGAAAAAATTGACCTTCCTATCCAAGCGCCAATCAGAAGGATGCCTCCAGCAAACAGCTAGACCAGGATTATCTTTTAGCGGCAACACTACATCCGGCCATGGGGCACATTTATTATGGAACCCAATTTTACAGCGTACACACCTCAAGTGCTTTTTTTGCTTGCAAATGAAGCATGCCTGTCCATTGAAGGACCCGATAAGAGAATGCCAAGACAAGGAAGACAAAATAAGGAAAAAGACTGTGGATGCAGTTCACTACTAAACAGCTTAATTCAATAACTATTTATTAGGCTCTTATTAAATGAGCATTATTCATAAGTTTGACCGTGTACTTATGGAAGAGTTTAGCACACATCAACATTTTAGAACTTGTAATCAATCTCCCTTTCCATATGTGTTCATACCACCCAAGCTCATCAGAAGACACAAATAGTCTAGCACTCACTCAGTATGTTAAATATCAGCAAAGTGATAAATTAAACATCCAATCAATCTTCCATAAATTTCATTAGTCAGAAGAAAACAATAATTCACATGAGAAAGCATGCATGTGCTAATATCTTGCCGATTCATCATGTATTGTGAAGGAAGTAGATACATGCAATCCATATTTCCAAAGGCAAATCAGTATATTAAGGAAATGAGGGTCAATGTGAGTATGAAAGAGACCAATATCGCATTCACCAAAAACCTACATGCTGTGGACACTTGAACTTCTTCAGACTGTTAGCTCCAACAGAATCCTTCACACATTCAGAATGGGAGCACGCGTCGCATCCGCGAACCGAACACGCAACCTCCTCCCCAGGGTAGATAAAATGGCGGCAAAAGCAACATTCCGCCTGAACAACCCACAGACATATCAATTAGTTGCATGCAGTTCAATTAATCACTAATTTGAAAAAAAAATTGAAAAGATAGTGAACAAAAATACCATCTTGGGAGCGCCAACAAGGTATGGATGAGAGAAGGGGTCTTTGAGACGATCCAGGAAGGCTTTGTGAGAGGCGGGCTTCTTGACCCGATCGAGGGAGCCGCGGGTGCGCTTCAGAACCCGAGGCTCGAAGGCGGGATCGGAGGCGAAGGCATTGGGTAGGGTTTTGACGGGAGCGTCAGGGACATCGGAGGAGCAGTGAGAGAGTGTGAGTGCCGAAGAGAGAGAGAGGTTTCCTAAATCTGGCATTGCCGAAATAGTGAGGAGGAACTTGGCGAGAGAAGGAAAAGGAGGGAGAAAAGTTGCAGAGAGAGAAAGCGAAAGAAGAAGATGAGGAAGAAGAAGAGAAGGAGAAGAAGAAGAGGAAGAAGTTATGGGCGGGAAAGTGTGAATTTCAGAGGAAGCAGTGAAATACCGAAGGATGCACGTCATAAATTCTGTATTTACGATTTTGCCAGCTGGAATTTTGGTCGCCAACGACAAAAATGGCTGTCAGAGGGTCTTATAAATAATAATTAAATTTGTATTTTTTTTAATTAGACTGGTGGAAATATATGCACCTAGGTGTATACTTTTTTTTACAATAATAAAAAAATAAAAAATTTAATTTTTATTGTAATTATTAAATTCATAAAAAGATACATTCATCAAAAGTAATTATAAAATTATAATATTTATGAATTTATTATAAATATTTTTCATTGTAAATAGTTAATTGAATTTTAAAATAATTAAAATGTAAAGATTAAAATAATAAAATAAATTATATTGATAACAGTTTGGTGACAAAATGTGTATGCTTTTATTTCATTATATTAGAACGTAGGAGACCCATATTTATTGTTTCGCTTTATATTTGCATTTTAATGATAATAAAATAGTTAAAGGTAACAAGTTAATCTAATATATTTCAGGTGTTGATATTTATATGTTAAAAATAGGAATAAGTGAACTAATCCATACAAAATTTGTAGGCTTTTTCTCTTATTTATTATTACATATTTGTCCGAGAGAGTATGCGAGAGGTCTAACCGAATTGAAAGAATATTTTAATTCAAATATTTTTTCAATTGATATTTATTAAAAATAATGTTAAAATTTTAATTAAATTTTTTATCAAATTAAGAACATCCAAAGGAAATCTAGGCGATGAAATGAAAGAAAACAAAGAAAAAATACATGAATTTGGAGAAAATAAAAATTCTTAAATTTTATATTCTAAGTAGTATTTTAAATTCTTATTTTAAAGTAAACTAATTACTCTTATAAAATTATAGAATTTCAATTTCT
>Ga0099825_1003443_pt1 | contig 21068 bp, 13 predicted proteins | sample SiratroredBW_FD_76838 | JGI IMG/M metagenome (GOLD analysis project Ga0099825, IMG submission 76838) | Root nodule microbial communities of legume samples collected from California, USA - Siratro red BW | ecosystem: Host-associated > Plants > Roots > Nodule | place: USA: California | collected... | reverse complement strand
CTCAATACGGCAACGCCGTTTTGTCCAAGTGGCCCATTAAACGCTGGAAGCTGCAGAAAATCTTCGACCACACCGATTTCAGGTAATTTCTCAATTATGTAATTAATTAATTACTGTAATTACAATTTACTGCTTAATTGCTTGTTGTGTCTTCGTTTGATCCAATGCTAACGAACAAACAAATGCCGTGTCGTTTATGGTTAATGGGGTTTCTGTTTTTTCTTTGTTTCTTGTGTTTGCAACTGGCACTGATAAGAAGCACGGAAAACCGACTGTAATAATAGCTTTATGAATGAATGTATTCACTGCGCAGCGATGCAGAATGTCCCCACCTAAGCTTTTGTGTTGTCTGTCATCTGTGGATGTCTGTTCATTTGAGATTTGACATTTTCCATCAACATTCTTGTGAACAAATTTATGGATTATTCATTGCTCAATTTTATCTGCCCCTACACAACATTTTTGTCCTTTAGAATTTTTTATTCACTTTCTAGGTCTTGTAGAACAACCTTCTTTAATACTTCGACGTGTTGTGACAGTTTCTAATGCTGGTATAGTGTCTGATAAATATAAGAGTAGTGTGTATTTTTTTATATTTTTATTATTGTCATTTCCTGAATTTTCTTCTATAAATGTTGTTTTAATTAATTATGTAAATTTTGATTATTTTTTAACTAATATTTAATATTTGACAAGAAAATTTTACATCACTGACTTGACAGTACATTAAAATTATGTCGCATATACATTTTCTTTAAACAGTATATATGTAGGTTAAAACTGAATAATTACAAAAATATGAAATTAAAATTGTAAAAAGAAACCATACCTAGGGCAATAAAAAATATAACATTCTTCTCCAACAAGTTTCTCTTGTTTTCTTTCATGGGTAGAGACGGCACAATAAAATAGTTTTATGTTTGGAGTCAAGCAAATTTGTACAATTTATGTACGTTTGAAATCATTATTACTTTGGATACTGCAAAAACTTAGTAATGTTGCCGTTTCAAGAAAGAGCCTGACGTCAATTTTTCTGATCATGAAGGAGAGTAAGAATATTATATCAATGTTCTTTCTCAATATCATAATGAATGAAAGCAAACATAAAAATTTTGTCTCACTTTAATCCGAAGGTACTCGTTGCCATGCCCATATGTTAAAGAATGATTATGGAAACATTAGTGGAAATACAGCCTGTGAAAGGTTGGAACTTGAAAACAATTTAGCTAGAACAATTAGAATTAAAGGAAATATAGTAACAAGGGTGAATGTGACATACAACATATTGCAATTTTATGCAACAGGAATGTTCTGAAGGCCACTATCGATGTACCCCAAGAAGGTGAACTACACTTTTACTGCACCCACCTTGATCATCTTTATGAGAATTGGAGAATGAAGCAGATAAATGCAATAATTCAATCTAATGATGAGCCACACATTTTGGCTGGGGGCCTTAATTCACTTGATGAATCGGATTATTCCCAAGAAAGATGGACAGATATTGTAAAGGTAAATATATCCAACACAACCTCAATTTTCTCAAAAATCAAACATAAAAATTGTCAATCGGTTCATTTTGTGTAGTACTATGAAGAGATGGGAAAGCCAACACCCAAGGTTGAAGTCATGAAATATCTGAAGAACAGACACTACACGGATGCAAAGGAGTTTTCAGGGGAATACGAGTCTGTTGTGATGATCGCCAAAGGACAAAGTACAACAGCAACCTCTTAATCTTTATCTTTATGAGGTTCAACTTTATTGATGTACCAAGTTGGCTAAAATTACAAATTTTATGCAGGTGTCCAAGGAACGTGTAAATATGGGACTCGAGTAGATTACATATTGTCTTCCTCAGATTCTCCATATAAATTCGTTTCGGGTTCGTACTTAGTCCTTTCTTCCAAAGGGACTTCAGATCATCACATAGTGAAAGCTGATGTGGTAAAAACGAATAGTAATCCACAAGAAAATCTGACAAAGAAGCAGGGACAACCAGGAAACAAAGTTGTAAGAATAAAATCATCTCCATCCAAATGTATATGGAAAACGCAAACTGCAGATATGGATTGAATTCTTTTATTTCCTCATTTTTTCTACTGATTTTTGGAGATGGAGCAGTAATTAGTTTTGTTCCTGCTTACAGCTTCCTCACTGTGTTCTGTATATTATTCTTAAGAATTAGACATATTAAATAAGGGTGATATATGATGAGTTGCATATACACACAAAGGTCCAATTTGTCCAAAACTTTATGATCATTGAATTAATATTAAAATATTTAATAATTCAATTAATAGAATTTAATTTGTTCAGAACGTTATTAATAAAACCAAGTTGATATCTCCTCAGTTATATATTTTCTCAAATATTGCTACTTTAATTTGATTTAAATTTTAAAATTTTAGTGGACCACGTCATGGTGAAGTATGCTTTTTTAAGATAAAATTAAATTTAATAAATCCTAATTTAAATATTAATAAATCATATTCAATATTTGCTTATATTTTAGTTAAATTAACCATTCAATCCATATATTTTAGACTCATTTATGAATAGTCCTGTATAAAAGGAAACACAGCTTTTGGTTCTCGAATAAAATTAACACTAAATTATCATTTTGGTCTCCCAAAAGTATATAAAACCGTTAAAATAAATTTATTAAACTAAAAACATTAATTATGAAATTAAAGAAATCTGAAGTAATTGTTCGGAATATTTAACCATTTATCATTATTATATTCTTGAACATAATATGATTGATGATGTTTTCAATTCCTATTGGGCTCCAATGTGTCAGCTTTACCACAACACTTTGCGCCTGTCTTTATCATCCTTCTCGTCTTCCAAGTCATACAGAAGCTCCAACAATAAATACAACCTTTTAATACCGTGGCACGTTCCCAGAAGTCAAAACTCGACAAAGCTATAACCAAAAACCGAACCAATCTACCTAGTTTAGCTTTGACCCCAAAACAAACGGCAAGGGAACCACAGAAAGTGCTGATTCTTAAAGTGTTGTGTTCTCCAACCTTAACACAACGAACAACATACCAGAAACCAGACCAAAACATGATGACAGACGAGGAACTGATACAGAAGCTTGAAGACTTAACCATCAACGCCCCACAGCACCAGATGGAGACTCTCCGTTCGATCCTTCTTCACAATGGCACCGTGCGCTATCTTCAGCCCTTTAACAAGGGTCCTCTTCCTCTTGATCACTCCACTTTCACACGCCTCGTGCCCCTCTCTTCCTATGAAGACTACGTTGACCACATTAACCACATGGCAGAAGGAAAAGATGACCCCTTTCTCTCCGTTGACCCTCTCCTCTGCTTCTTCTACAGGTTGCTCAATCCCTCTCTAGCTTTACTCTTCATCACTTTCCCAAATCCCTACTTCGTTTCTTCCTTTATATCGCATCGTAAATCTTGATCTGTCAATCTTCCATTTTGGTCAAACCTTCACACAAATAGTTAACTATGGTTCTTACTTTGGCATTCTTGGAATTAGAGATATACGAGGGTAGTGTAATCTTTTTGGAATCGTTGAAAAAAGTTGTACTTTCAAGACGAACGAGGGTTTGTTATTTCACGGTTTTACCGATGATAATAAATTTTCCTTGGAAAATTCACCGATTTAATTAGAGTTTTTTTTATATTTACGAGATGACAGTGCGTCCCCCTCTACTTACTTCAATCAAACATCGGAATATATTGGTAGGGATGTTTGTTCTAATAAAAAGTTTCAGTTTTTATTCTTAATTTTAAGAGGGAGAACTTTCTCCCAATGGGGGTGACCCCCTACTTAACTTTCAGGGTGTGTCACTAGGAAATTTGTATCTTTATATATATATATTTTTTATTTTATTTTTTTTTAATTTTAAAAATATAATTTATTCACAAAAAAATAGTTGGATAAAATGTTTTCAGTTGTTTGTGGAATAAGTTGGTACCACTCTTCTTTCAAAAAATGTCAAATTTTCACTTTATTTCATGATTTGCATCTTTTCTTAAGATGGTATTTTTGTAATTAAAAATAAATACAAACTTAAAAATGTTTAGTCTGAACTACTCAGAATTTTCTCATGCTGAACAAACAAACTTGGGATTCACCCTTTAGCATTCCTTACACCAAGTTTTGTTTGGTTCTTGTAAGTTTTAATGCTTTTGGGGCCCTTAAATTTGTTGATAACCGTGGTCTTAATTTTCTTCCTCAGTTCGGGAACAAGTTCAAGCACCATGAGACCGAAATTAATCCCTTACTTCGATTCAAGCCTTTCCAAAGCTGCCTCCTTTATTGGTCACCGAGGCAGTATTGCTGTTCGTCAAAGGTGAATCAATCAAATAATTTTAATTTCTGCCAAAATTTGAAGAATATTAAGTTTGTTCAACAATGAGTTTCAAAATTCCTTGCAGACTATTCCCTCCTAGACCTGAAGTGAACAAGATCCTATGGTTTCTCTATGCTGACAATATGACTTCTACTAAATGTGGCTTGAAAGTCATGGCTGCTTCCACATACCCTTTGCAAAGTGGCAATGCTACCCCTCAGCAACTTGCTACTTTTTCCAGTCCCCTAGAAGTGATTCTTGGATCTCATGTTGAGCATCAAATGTACTGCCACCTTCTATGTGGCCTTAGGAATCTTGATGTTATAGATGGAATCACAACCCCTTATGCTATAGGCTTGATCAAAGTATTTGGTCTTCTGGAGTCCAAGTGGGGTCAACTATGTGATGATCTTGACCATGGATTTCCGTGTAATGAAATATCTGAGGGGGCAATGAGGGAAGCTGTGATTAAGACACTTGGTGGACCTCAGCCAGAATTGGCAAATAGAATAAGGTTAATATGTGAAGGTAACAACTGGGGTGGAATTGTGTCTAGATTGTGGCCAAACACTCGTTATATCAGGTGTGTTACCACTGGAAGCATGAAGCAATACTACCAAAAGCTCAAGTACTATGCAGGTGAGGTACCTATTTTAGGAGGAGACTACTTTGCTTCAGAATGCTGTGTTGGTTTAAACTTGGAAGTGATGCAACCCCCTGAGACAACACGGTTTACTATACTTCCAACTTTTGCCTACTTTGAGTTTCTTCCATTTAACATGAATGAGGACAATGTTAGCAAAGAAACAGTGGAACTTTGCAGTTTGGAGGTTGGGAAGATGTATGAAGTGGTAGTTACTACTTACAGAGGATTTTATCGCTACCGTTTGGGTGATATAGTGAGAGTTGTTGGTTTCCATAACTCATCTCCAGAAGTAGAGTATGTGATGAGAGCACCTAAAACTCCTGCTGAGATTGTCACTGAGAAGGACTTGATTTCAGCAGTTGAAAATTTTCAACTTGCACTTGGAGATGCTATGAAAATTGAGATTGTTGAGTATGCAAGTTTCTTGGACCTGGGGTCAGTGCCGATTCAGTTGAAGGTATTTGTGGAAGTCCAAGAGGAATCTAATTTTGTGGAGGATAAGCTAGAGGGATCAGTTAAAGTTTTTAGAAGTTGTATGTCCACTCTCGAGAGTGGCTTGGGAGCTACATACAAGGTTCAGAGGGATAAAGGTCAACTAAGAAACTTGCTGTTATTCATCATAAGGCCTGGAGCTTTTGATCAATTATCAGAATTAGCCATTCAGAATGGAACATCAGCTAGTCAATATAAACCACCCAAGATTATGAGGAATCATGAAGTTGTCAAACTCCTGGAAAATTTAGCCATTGTGACAGTATCGTTTGATGGTTAATAATACGTAGTGAATGGAATAAACTTCTTCCAATTCCTCTAGCCCTGCCGTCCGTAATTTAACTCTATTGGTGGTGGTTGATTTCAATCTCATTACATACAGATAGGTGTAATTGAAAGATTAGTTAGTGCATCTATTCAAGAGGGTTAATAGATTTGAGTTCTTAGTTTCGAGTGCCATAATAAAATCGTTTATTTGTTCCTCTTTTTGGAGCTAAAGTGCAACTGCAAATTTTACATTACTGCCTTTGGATATATTTCATGCATTAATGACATTAAGACAACCAATGAGAATTATAAACCATGAGAACGAATTCAATAAGCAATACAGAAGCAAACCTACGACAAATTTATGTGACTAGTTATTATTCAATCATCAAATTGTGGATCTTTTTCTTTCCCTACCGTACACTGTTCTGCAAATCACAAAACTCCTGCTTCTTATGAGTTAATGGCTGCTTGTAATTGTTCCAAGCTTTTCCCCTTGGTTTCTGGGACCGCAACAATTATAAATAATATAGCCAATGCGTTAATTGCTGCATAAAGAATGAAGGTACCTGCAAATCGTACACAAGTGAATGGTTACCTGAACTTCAATCTTCTACAATTCTTCCCAAGTAGTAAACCAATTATCATATAATAATAGTGATCATTACGCCTTTGAATGAAATAAAACTAAAATAATGGCTTGAATTTATTACCATAGGAACTCCAGCTCATGAGAAAGTTGAAAGTATAGGAACATAGCCATGCACCAAACCAGTTCGTTAATGTGGCCAAACTTCCAGCTTGCCCTTTAATATTGACAGGAAATATCTGTAACCAAAAGGTAATATCAGGGTAACTGTTTCTCCTTAGGAAAGAAAAATACATGGAAATAAAGCAACTGGCTTGTAAGGTAAGGTTTTCGTAATATCTAGACCATGTAGAATCTCCATTACAAAGTTATTCTAGAAATTCCATTAAGTGTAACTAATTTGCATCTCTTTTGTGATAGGCTTAGTGCCATTAAAAGTTGAAAGAAGAGAGGGAGGAAGTACCTCGGACATCACAACCCATGGAATTGCTCCCATTCCTATTGAAAATGATCCTATGTAGACCTAGTATCACCAAAGGAAAGATTAATGTCAAATGGGGAATGAGTTCATATTTCTGAGACATTGAGAAAGGAATACTAACGGTCATACCAGTATGCCTATTACGGCAAGTGCTGGGACAGCTGCAGCACCCACATCGTAGACCTGTTTCAACAAGAATATCACTTTCACGTAGGATTAAAAACCAGAAGCTATAGGGTTCTTAGTTTGGAATATACCTTGAGATAGAATGCAACTGCTATACACAAACATCCTGCGACCAATCCCGATCCGGATAACTAAAATGAAACAAGAACGAACTATAAGAATATAGTACACAAAAGGGATCTTTATAAGCAAAGGAAAGTTCAATGATAAACTGTTTTGTGCTTTGAATTTACTAGAAGTAGGGGCTTCCTCCCAGCTTTATCGATTAAGGCAGCTCCAAGACCTGTGATAACAACCTGCGAAAGAAAAATAAATAAATAAAAAAACCATGAATTGGTTTGGGACTACGAAATCAGGATACTCCAAAAGTGAAAAAATTGAAAGATTTGCGAACGTGAGTTTATATCAATCCTTTCACATAAACAAAAATCAGATTTTCAAAGAGCAACTAAGTTAAAACCAAGAACCTGAAGGAAAGCATATGATATAGTTCCGATGGTGGGAGAAAATCCTGACATAAAATCAACAAATATTCAATTCCACAAAATAAAAATTAGAATGCCTATTGAAATTTATTCTTTTTAAAATATACTTTCACCCTAAAAATATCAGCAATTCTAGTAAGTGCATGCTTACCTGCTAGTTCAAAAATACTGCTGGTATAAAAGCAAATTCCATTGATTCCTCCAAACTGCTGGCAGACCATAAGGCCTATTCCTATCTGGTCATTGACATAAAAAATAGTTATATCTTGGCCTTTACAGTGCACTTGTTTGGGTTCATTAAAAATGTCAAGATGAATTTTCTTTTGAAACAAAGTCATTTCAGATTTACTTGATACAACAAAAACACAAGAGGGTTGGAAATAAACTCTATCATATTCATATTCACTCTTGGATGAAAATAATTTTTTACTTTTGTTTTTCTCCCCTAGACCTCGTTTATCAAAACATCCTTGCAGAAAGTGAAGTGATATTTTAGTGACATTGTCCAAAAAGGATAAAGAAAGAAACTTTCAATCAAAAGTTAGAATGATAAAAGATATAGTTACAGTGACTGAGCGCAAATATCTTCTGTGAAACAATTCCAGTAGCCTAGATTTTGGGAGCTGCTCCAAAGTAGTTATATAATCCTGTGTGCCAATGACAGATACACCCACTTAAACACAGTATCTTAAGAATGCTTTATTGCGGTGTGAAGCAAAGGCACATAGTTTTATCTAAATGTATAGGAACCTGAACTTCCTCTGCCTCCTCAGATATGTCAGCATCTTTACCACGAAGTATTTGCAGTGCTGCCTCAAAATCTTTTCGACGTCCTCTCTTTGCCTGCAACCATTGTTTGATTAGAACTCTGGATGTTACGCATTTTCCTCTTATAAAAGCATGAATTTGTAAATTGGTTTCTTACTAGCCATCTAGGAGATTCTGGAATGAGAAACAGACCCAAAAGCAATATAGCAGTGGGAATGAGGCCTACAATTGCAAACACTTACATAGTTAATTCTCCAGCAAAGTATCAGTTAATTTCTAATTTTATGATTTTTTTCTGTTCTGACCATACCCTTATTATTAGAACTATATTTAAATAGGGAAGACTCACCAGTTAAAGCTAAAGCCCTCCACGAAAGTGCATTTCCAATGGTGAATGCCACTGACACAGCAGCAGTGATCATGAACTGCAAGGCGAAATGAAAAGCAAAACTTAGATTCTTCGTAACTTTATTGCATAATGTTTAGTACACACATATATATAGAATCTAATGTTTACAAAGTCATAAAAATTGCTGCTGAGATCTACCTGATTTAAGGTAGTCAGTGTCCCTCGGAGTTCTTTTGGTGCTATTTCTGCTATAAAGACAGGAACCTTGTACAATCCATAACATATATGGCAAACTCTTAGTATTTTAAACATGCAAGTGTCTAAAACGAAATCTCATGCATTAAGCTGTTTTTGGGAGAGTAGAACTATAACCAACCACATATGAAAAAACTCCCATTCCATATCCAGTTGCTAGCCTCCCAATGTCCAGAGGCACAGGACCCTGTAAAGAAAAAGAAGTTCTGGTGGGTTATAATTCTTGGACAATAGTTACGGCAAAACATGGTACAAGTTTTGTAGTAAGAACCTCAGAAAAGTAAATAGCAAGCCACCCCGCGACACAGAAAGCACTTGACACTCTCATTGCCTGCATATGTTCCAAAATCAACGTTTTCGCACCTAAACTGGTTAATTCCAAACAACCATCAGAATTTCTCTGAACTTACCCCTTTTCGTCCAATAAAATCAGCAATAGGCCCACTTGTTATTGCGCCAACCATCGCACCAAAAGTCAAAATGGAGCCAAACAAGGAGTACTGCATACAATCAGTACACGAGAAGGCAAGGAAAATAATATCAAATCCAGGGCTAGTTTTTCACACAGGCATCAAAATCCATAAAGCAAAGGGAATATATTTGACTACATAATTGTAGCAACTAAAAAAATTGCCCAACTTTTTCTTTGAAGCCAATCAAAGAGTTTAGATCACCAACACATACTCATTTTAGCTTTAATAAGCTGAGTTCGATTCTCTCAGAAATTGTACATATTTCTTCCTAAATATTCTTACTGTCTTTCCTTGGCCATGATTTTACTAATCCTAAAAAAGGATGAATAATACAGGCTTACCTCTGCCAAAGACAGACTGAAATCCCTCCTGATAGCATCTTGAGTGGGAGATGAATATCCAGCCTGAAAACAGACACATAATCATTCTACAGGGAAACATATCAGTCCATTAAACTAGAATTTTTCTGTTCTTAGATTTTTTTTCTTTGGCCTTGTACAGAAGGCCACAAAAGTGCTTCTGTTTTGGATTTCAACTTTACAACATCCTCTTTACTGGGAATGACGAGTGTTATTTGTGTTACATAGAGTTCAACTACAAACCAAACACTTACACAAGCGCCAAATTCATAAGAACCACACACTGCAACGAATGTACAAAAATAAACCATCCATGGATGCCCTTTGCTTGCATGGACTAACTGGTGATCCGGTTTCTCCACCAGTGGCTCTCTGATTCCTTTCTGCACGCCTTCCTCCACATCTTTGATCTCCATTTTCATTTCTATGCGTAATCAATTACCAATTCCCTAGTATATGTATATTGAGGGAGTATGTATAGCAAAAAGACAGACCCAAATGCGAGGAAGCAAGTTGTTATTAGTCTTTTCCTCATTGATATAATTGTGACATGTGACCTTATTTTCTTTTCATAAATAAATGAACAAAATATTTTTTTTATTCCTTTTGCAATGGACTAGAACTGTCATTTTATGAATGAGACGAAAAACATAATTTTTATTTGGACTGGAAACAAACGGTGTCTTAAAGTATATCCCAAAGTTGAATTACAGCAGTAGAGGAAGTAGTATACCACACAATGCTGGCACTTAAATGGCATTATTATTCAAACTACTCAATCTAGATCTCATGTTTTTGGATGGACGTGGGAGTTAATAACTTACCTAGTTCATTATGAAAAATATAAATTAAACCTTCTTGGCGAAGTAAGTTTTAGGAGCTTTGATCGAGAACGGACAAATTTTTCAATTTTTTTTTTTTTTTTGAGATTTCTAAAATAGTGCACTTTTTCTTTTAATTCAAGATATGGGTAAATCATGCTAGATTCCACAATTTTAGTGTGATTAATCTTTCTACAATTTCTCTTGTATTTTCTCATGGTAGGTTGTGCACATAAAATTAATAAAATTAATTCATAGTAGAATTTTATTGAATATATAATAATTGAATTAATTGTCATTAAATAATTAAAATTAATGTGAAGTTTATTTGAATGGAATAATGGTTTCTTGTTATGAAGAAAAGTTAACTGTTGTGAAGAAAATGAATTTTTCTACTTAATTAGCACCTTTTTAGTTTTTATTTCCCTCAATAACACTCTTTATTTTTTTCTTTTCCTTAATAGCACTCTTTATTCTTTAATATCTGAAATAGCACACTTTTATTTTTTTTTATTCTTTAATTAATGTACACTACATTAATTATGATTATTATTTTTTTTATTTTTTTTTATGATTTTGTGATTGTATTTTATTATAATAATTTACTAGTTGTATTTTTGTATTAAAAATTGATATTGGAAGAAAAAATTATAATAAATTATAAAATTGTTAATTGAATTAAAATTTGTATTTTTGTTAAAAATATATTTAAATAATTAATAACAAAAATAAAAAAAATTAAAGTATTTTTGCAAATAAATTTTAATTAAATGGTTTAAAAATTTTAAATAAAATTAATTTATTTATGAATTGCTTTTAAATATTATGCTTATTACTTAAAATTTATTAATTATTAAAATGATGCAATAAAATTTCAAGAATTAATTTCAATTATTTAATGATAATTAATTTCAATCATTATATATTTAATAAAATTCTACTATGAATTAAGTTTATTAATTTTATAGGAGAGGAACCGTGGGAAGAATAATCACCCTCAAATGGTATAGTACAGTAAAGATTTTAATTAATCAATTAATTAGTTAATTAAAATCGTATCTTTATTCAATTTCATTCAATCAACTAAAATAGTCTTTTTTTTCCACCATTTCACATAATTTTAAATTAAATCATGCAATAATAATATGATTTATTCACAATAATATGATCTAACTTTTGGATTATTTACCCACATCAGAAATTAAAAAAATATACCATTTTAAGAATTTCACAAAAAAAAAATTATACTAATTTGAAAAATTTGTCTTGAAAATGCTTTCATTACCGACCTCTCTTAAATCAAACCGTTGTATTTAATAAATTCAAGAGTAGTTGGAAATTAAAAATGATAATTAACACTAATAATCATAATAATAAAAGCTGATAAGTATGAGTCCCAATATATAATATATAAGTTTAATATTATTCCTATAAATTGAAAGGACGACCTTCCACTGATGTGGGAACCTATTTATTAAATAGAGACTGAATTTACTAAAAACCAACTACCCGAATCAAGTGTTGAGTCAGCATCTGAGATTAAGTATACAAATTGATTACTGGACAAAGTTGGTCCCACACGACCTAATATTCTTGGTAGGAAGAGTATGCATTTGCTTAGGACAATAATTGCGTAAGTGTCTTCAACTTCCTATTCAACTTACGTAATGAACTCCATCTGTTAGTGAGAGTTAAAATCGAGATGTCTCAGTATCAGTTCATGATATGTGTTGATGACACTAAGAGTGAACTATGTTTCATCAAGCGATAATGTCGGCTATTTTTGGATAAAAGTTCAGAAAATATTTTTGTAAATATACTCATTTGCGAATTCCACTGCACAAAACGAGAAAGGAAAAGACTTGTTGTTTTGAAAGTAAAAGTGGTTTTCAATTCTCTGAACTTCAAAGATGTACTTTGGCTTACAAATTTTGCTTTACAGGTTGGTATAGCTTTGAAATGTCTCAATAATTTTGTAGTAAAACCAAAATAATCAGAATCAAGAATGGTCCTAGCGAGTTGTTTTTCATATGCATAAGCATGTTCTTCTGACTTTCTTCTCAGAGGCACACTTCACAGGCTTAAGAAGTGAGAAAAAAACTAGGCTAGAATTTTGCTCACACTGCCCCATGTGACAGCATCATTCGATGGATAAAAATATGTACTGAGTGGAATGAATTTCCACCAATAATTCTATTATTACCCTCTGTCATCTCAGAATTATCGATTTCACTCTGATTACATAAAGATACAAACAAGTCAAAGATGGGTGGATAAGTTAATACATTTTGAAGAGGTTAATAAGCATTTAGTTTAGGGAATTTTGGGGTTTTAAAACATATTTTTTAAAATACAATAGATATATGTATGAAAGAGTTATGATTTACTTTTACTCATATATTTTATATATACATAAAGCAAACGTATAGCATAATTAATATCAAGATTTAATAATATTTTATTCTTAACTTTCTAAATCTAAATAATAATTAAATATAATATATTTTTATTTTTACGTAAAAGATATTTAAAAGAACGGACATAATTTCTTAAAAATTAGTTTAAAAAAACTATTAAGTAAATATTAGAAACTTTTCTTTTTGCTTTAATATTCTTTTATTTAAATTTCAAATTTTATATTTGATATGTAAATATTCTCAACATTCTTCATTGCTTTAATATTATTTATTGAGTTTCAAATTTACATTTGATGTCCTATTTTGATGAATATTAGAATGTGATTTTTTTTTTCTATTTTCTCCTCTTAGATATAAAGTTTCATTAAGAGATATGTATCTTCTACTGATCTTGATCTTTCTTTTATATTTTCTTTATTTATATCCAACTTCTCTTTCGCTTAATTTAAAGTAAAACTTGTGTCTTTTATATAAACTTTAAACAGTACTTCTAAGTTATTTGCATTTTTAATTATACAAAGTTTGTTTTCAAAAAAACATTTTATAAGATAGCAATTGAGCAATACTTATAAATTTTAATTAATCTCAAGAACATATAAGACATTAAAAATTAATTTGATGGCTAAATGAATTTTAATTATAATTATTTGTATACCATCTACAATAATTTGTTTTCAATTTTCTATTCTTATTTTAAAAATATCATATTTATTGAATTCTTTGAAAAACTGATGTGGTTTATACAACCACTTATAAGTCAATTTTTTATAAATTTATTAGTTGTAAAACATGTTATTCAAGAATAGTTCCTCTTTCCATTTATTATCTATAATATATTACGTGTATTATTGATAATAAATCTATCATAAATTGACGAAATTTTGTCAATAAATTATCTGTTAATTTATTAATAAATTTTTTTATCAATAAATTCATCAATAATTAACGAGAAATTAACTCTGTTAATAAATTTATTAATAATTAGTAATAAATTAAATTTATCAATAATTAATAATAGAATAAATTCATTCGACAATATTTTATCCATGAATAAAATTTTATTGATAATTCTTCGTCAATAATATATTTTTTTCTTATAATTTTCTCTTATCAAATTTAACATTTGCATATCTTCTCGTTTCCTTCAAATCTTTATTTCAAATAAATCTCAAAATTTCGGTGGACAAAGGATTATAATTATTGTGAGAATATTTATGAAATAGTAACAAACGAATATAGTTTTGTCTTTACTTTCTTTGCTTTTTCCTTTTGAATTATATTAATCTGTGAAGGATAACATTAATCATTACAAGAGTAGAATATCTCACCTTAGGAATTTTCATCAAGTAAGTAAGAATGTTGACTGTGATACTCTTTTGAGATTTGGATTTTAAAAATATAAGAAATATATATTATATAAAAGAATATCAAATAACAATATCTCAACTTTAATCGTTAAATCCAAATAATAATTAAATATGTTCTTACTTCTATGTAAAATATATTAAAAATAACTTAAAGTTTTTTTAAAAAACTAAATATTTTCAAAATTATGATATTTTTTTATAGATAGTGTTGTAAAAAAATTATACATTTGTTTTTTTATTAACTTTACCTTCAATTAATTACTAGTAAACCATGTCTTTTTAATAAATTTAACCTGTTATATTTTAATGCTATTTTTTTTTTTTTTTAGGAGGTAAAATGCAACTGGAAATTTTTAATTAATGTCTATAATTTATTTTCTGAGTAATTGGCATTAAGAACCAATGTAAACAATAAACCTTTAGAACAAATTCAATCCTCAATACAGAAGCAAACTTACTTCAGATAAAATGCCTAGTGATGATTCAATGAATAAACTTTTCATTTCCACCTCACACTGTTCTGCAAATCACAAAATTCCTGCTTCCTATGAATTAATGGCTGCTTGTAATTGTTCCAAGCTCTTGCCCTTCGTTTCCGGCACCACAACAATTATAAATAATATAGCCAGTGCATTAATTGCTGCATATAGAATGAAGGTACCTGCAAATCGTTCACAGAAGTGAATTTATTGGTTCTATAAATTTCATGAACTTACTCTACGATTACACTGCACCTTTAATTGAAATAAATATGAAAAACAAAACTTGTATTTATTTACCATAGGAGCTCCAGCTGATGAGGAAGTTGAAAGTATAGGAGCTTAACCATGAACCAAACCAGTTCGTTAACGTAGCCACACTTCCTGCCACCCCTTTAATATTCACAGGAAATATCTGTAACGGAAGGTAATATTTTTTGTTAAAGATTAAGTCTTGCTGATTCTAATAACAGAAATCAGATTTTATAAGTAGAGAATTCGTAAGTTGATTTTGGCTATTACATGCACAACTAGCTTATCCACAAATCAAGGGATCAACAATTGTTAATGATAGAAACTCGCTATTGTATTAATTTGCATGTTTTGTCTTGTGCTTATCTTTGTGGCTTTAAAACTGGAAAGAAGATAGAGGAGGGTAGGTAAGCACCTCAGACATCAGGACCCATGGAATTGCTCCCATTCCTATTGAAAATGATCCTATATAGACCTAATATCACCAAAGGAAAGAATAATGTCACATGGTGGATGAGTTTATATCTCAGACAACATCCAATATAGCAGCATCATGAATGAAATGGTAATGATCATACCAGTACTCCTGTTACTGCAAGTGCTGGAACTGCCGCAACACCCACTTCATGGACCTAATTCACACAAGGATATATCACCTTCACATAATTATCAGGATTAAAGACCAGAAGCCATAGGGTTCCATGTTTGGATGTACCTTGAGATAGAATGCAACTGCTGCAAATATGCATCCTGCCATCAATCCTGACCCGGATAACTAAAATGTAACCAAGAAATAACAATGAGAATGTTATGCACAAAAGGGCCTTTAAAAGAAAATGAAAGTTTGAATTTTGGTCGTTGGATTTACTAGAAGTAGGGGCTTCCTGCCAGCTTTATCTATGAAGGCTGCTCCAAGACCTGTGATCACAACCTGCAAGAGAAAAAAAATCTACTTGAGTTGCTCTTCGGAAAACAATGTCAGATTTTACATGAACTAGTGATTAAGTTAAAATTACGAACCTGAAGACAAGCATATGCTATAGTCCCAATGGCGGTGGAAAATCCTGACATAAAATCCACAGATATTCATTGTCAAAATATTAAAATTTTAGTTCTTCATGAAGTTTATTCCATTTCATACATCCTTTGGATGGGAAGTGTGGAAGAGAGTTATAGGTTAGATGGAAATGATGCACAAGAATGTATGATGGTGACATAGACTTGGAATGCAGACTTTGAACCAAAAACATTATTCTCACTGGCACGTACCTGCTTGCTCAAAAATACTGCTGACATAAAAGGAAACACCATTGATGCCCCCAAGCTGCTGGCAGACCATAAGGCCTATTCCAATCTGTCCATTGATATATAAAACAAGTTATACGTTTGCTTTTACTGTGTACTTGCATAGGTTCGTGAAAATGGGAAGATGGAAAATATCCCTAAAGAAAGTGAAGTGATATTTTAGAGGCATTATCAGGTTTCATTCAAAAGTTAGAATGATGAGAATTATACTTACAGTTACTGAGCGCAAATATCTTCTATGGAACAATTCCAGCAGCCCCGATTTTGGAAGCCGCTCCAAAGAAATTATATAGTCCTGTGTGGCAATGACAAATACACTACTTAAACACAGGATCTTAAGAATGCTTTGTCTTTAACATTGAACTTTGAAGCAAAGTCGCAGAATTATATCTAAAACTAGCAACAGTAAAGGAACCTGAATTTCCTGTGCCTCCTCAGATATATCAGTATCTTTTCCACGAAGTATTTGCAGTGCTGCCACAAAATCTTTTTGACGTCCTCTCTTTGCCTGCAATAATTGTTTGGTTTTTACTCTTGATGTTATGCCAACCACTGCTCATTGCCCTCTTAAAAAACATGCACAGTTGAAATAATTTCTTACCAACCATCTAGGAGATTCCGGAACGAAAAACAGACCCAAAAGCAATATAGCAGGGGGAATAATTCCTTCAAGGGCAAACACTTAGTTTTTCAGCAAAAATATCGTTTTAAAAATTATACTTGATTCAATCTTATAAAACCAGTTTATAAGAGAGCTAATGAACAGTAACTTTTTCTGTTCCTCCTGTACCCTTATTGATGGAATTAAATTCAAATAGGGAAGACTCACCAGTTAAAGCTAAATTCCTCCATGAAAGTAAATTTCCAATTATGAATGACACCGACACACCAGAAATAATCATGAACTGCAAGGGGAAATTTAAACAGAACTTAGATGTCTTTGTTACTTTTGTTCCTATTGTTTACAACAGATTCAATCAGTTCATTATGTTGCGAAGACAAAGACATAAATAGACGCCAATGATTGCAAAGTCACAGTAATTTGTCTAAGTAAGCTACCTGATTTAAGGTAGTCAGAGTCCCACGGAGTTCTTTGGGAGCAATTTCTGCTACAAAGACAGGAACCTTGCCAATCCATCACGTATATGGTCAGGTTTTAATAATTTGAACATGCAAGTCTCTGAAATGAAATTTTGTGATTTAGTTTCGGGTGAGTAGAACCAACCACATATGAAAAAACTCCCATTCCATATCCTGTTGCTATCCTCCCAATGTCCAAAGGCACTGGGCCCTGTATAAAAGGGTAAAGCAAAGTTGTGTTAGGGTTAGAATCCTTGCAGAACAGTTATGGCAATACATGGTACAAGTTTTTGTGGTGACAACCTCAGCAAAGTAAATTATAAGCCACCCTGCAACGCAGACAACACTTGACACTCTCATTGCCTGCATGCATATTCGGAAATCAACCTTTTCACACCTTGGAAACCCGAAATAAAAATACTTAACAAGTTAATCCCGAACAACTATCATAATTTCTCTGAACTTACCCCTTTACGTCCAATAAAATCAGCCATAGGCCCACAAGTTATTGCACCAGCCATTGCCCCAAAAGACACGATGGAGCCAAACAAGGAGTACTGCATATGGTCAATGCACAAAAAAACCAAAGTAAACAAGATCAAATCCAGGTCAAGTTGCTAGCACAGACAGCAAAATCCATCAAGCAAAGGGAGTATATTTTAGTACATAATAATGATAAGTTTCTTGTTGCAACCAAAAATTTTAGATCACTCGCATACTTTTTAGTTTTAATCGGCTGAGCTTGACACTTACAGAAAATTGTACATGATAATGACAAGTAGCTGGTAACTACCAAAAATTTTCCAGATTTTTTCTTTGAAACCGGTCATTATTTCTGCTAAAGATTTTAGAAATTTGATCACATGTTTTTAAATAGTCCTTGGCCCTCGTTAAGCATACTGTTAGTTTATCATTTTCAATTTATTTCCCATCATTTCACTAATCCTTAAGTGCGAATAACTACAAGCATACCTCTGCCAAAGACAGACTGAGATCCCTTCTGATAGCATTTTGAGTGGGAGATGAATATCCAACCTGAAAACAGAATAGTAATCATTCCACAGAGAAACATATAGGTATTAAACTCTCACTGAGTTAAACTTTAAGTGCTTCCTCTCTGCATTTCAACTTTACAACATCCTCGTTACTGGGAATGAGAAACGTTATTTTGCCACACACAGTTCAACTATAAACTGAACACCTACACCAGTCCCGAATGCATAAGATCCCCACACTGCAACAAATGTACTAAAGTAAACCATCCATGGATGCCCTTTGGCTTCTTGGACAAGCTGGTGGTTCTGTTTCCCCACAAGTGGCTCTCTTATTCCCTTCTGCGTGCCATCCTCCACATCTTCCTTAATAGCCATGTTCACTTCTATCAGTGGTCACTTCCCACTGCAAATCATAATATTGATTGTGCTTGTGAGTATGTAAAGGGAAAGAAAAACAGATACGCAAGTGATGAAGCTGTTATGGAAGCTATAGAACTTTTTTCCCCTTATGAACATGAGGGGTAGAAGTTGAAGGACAGCAAGCAGTGTCCCACAGAAAACTGGCACTCAAATTGAAGAACTTGAATTTAGATTTTTTGAAGTTGCGCCACCTTTTCAAAGTAATGGACAAAACATTGTACTAAATTCAACGTCAAAATTTGGAGATTGTATCTTTATAGGCTGTATATGTCTTGACAATAATTGAGTGGGTACTTCAATTTCATGTTTTACTTAATTTTCTTGTTGAAGAGACACTGAATTGGGCAACGAAGTTCAATCATGAGAAAATAAATGTGATGTCTTAATCTGAATTCCTGAGGACAAGTTTCGACGCCATGTGACTAGTACGGACGGGTTGGCCCGCATCATTTAAGTTCTTTGGACATTTTTGGCGGTGAAGAACAAAACAGAGGAAGAGATAGTCACTTGAAAAAGAATTACAAATAAATTAAAAAATATAAGTTATATAATGGAAGAGAAATAAATGAAAAATATATCTTTGACTTTATTTAATTTTTTCATAAATCTCTCATATTTATTGTCAACTTTAATTGATTAAATATATATATATATATATATATATATATATATATATATATATTTTTTTTTTTATCTTAAAAAAATTGTTACTTTTACTCTCTCAAATTCAAAACATATCTGTATATAAAATGGTGGAAATTCCTTCCCCCAAAGGGTACTTATGGTATTTTACAACAATGTAAATACGGCTAATATGGATTATAGTTTATTATTATTAAATATTAATAAGAAATAAGAAATAATATTAATTACTCATTAATAAATATTATTAATTAGCCATTAGTAAATATTATTAATTAATTATACTATTGATAAAAAACATAAGTGTGACTCAATTGTATTAAATTGTTAATAGAAATTACGTTTGAATCGTATTCAATGGATGAACGATTTTTTTTCTCAAAGATACCTTTTAAAAAAATTCCTAAATAAACATACCCACTTTATTTATTTACCTTAATAGACACATTTATTAATCATGGTCAGAATTAGATCCAGTTTACAGAAACCAATTCTGACTTGTTTTTTTATAATTTTTTGCAAAATGAAAAACAAAAAAAAATAGAAGAGAATAAATAAATAATTAATAAATATTAAAATATTTCTATTTTTATTTTTTTGGATTTTAAATAACAAATTAAATTAAAATATTTTAAATAATAAAATAAATCAATTTTATGTAAATGAATATTAAATGGTGTTATTTAATTTAATTTTAAAATAAATTTTTAGTATTAATAATAATTGATATAAAAATTTAGCAAAAGATAAAAAAAAGGAAAAAATCATATTACATTATAATTTTTCTTCATGAAAATTGAAATAAATATTTAAAATTTTTAAAAATGCATTAGAAAGTACAAAATCCTCAAAAAATTTAAGTAGTAGTTTCAAATATTATTAATTAAATTTTATCTATTTATTAAATAAAACTAAATAGTTTTTTTAATAAAACTTGAAATTTATTGTTATAGTAGTAAAATGAACACTATGGTTGAAAAATTATTTTAAATATGGAAAAATTATATTTGAAAAATAAATCAAATGTATAATCAATAAACATTTAATTGGTATAAAAGAATTATTTAACGTAGAAAGTTTTATATATGTTTATTGAAGCATAATACATGGAAGTAATAATATTGAAAAATTAATTTAAAATTATATTAAATGATATTTAATAATAAAATGTAGAGAGATCGTAATTTTTATATAAGATTAATAGAATTTTTTTTTAAGTTAAATATATAGAAGAGAAAATAAACGGAATTAAAAATATAAATATAGTTGAAATGCAATACATACCCATTGAAAGGAAACTTAAAAATATGATTGGGTTATTTTTTGTCTTTAGTCAAAGGTCGACCTTCTTGTGGTGTGGTTGTTAGTGTAACCACAATCTTATGAGTAATGTATCATTTGAAGAGGTGTTGTCTCTTATAAATTTATGGTTTCAAAAAAAAAGTAATAATTTTGTCTTATGATTTTTCCTGTACACCTTTCGGTAAAGCACTTTGAGCCTTATAAAAATAAAAATAAAAACAACTTTTTTTAATTATATTTTTGTTATAACTTATCAAAATGAATGAAGGTTCCTTTTATTATAATTAATTTACATTAGG
>Ga0099825_1003440_pt1 | contig 21072 bp, 6 predicted proteins | sample SiratroredBW_FD_76838 | JGI IMG/M metagenome (GOLD analysis project Ga0099825, IMG submission 76838) | Root nodule microbial communities of legume samples collected from California, USA - Siratro red BW | ecosystem: Host-associated > Plants > Roots > Nodule | place: USA: California | collected... | reverse complement strand
TTTATAAAAAAAAAAAAAAAAAAAAAAAAAAAAAAAAATAAAAAAGGTTTTTATTATTTTTTTTTTCCTTTTATTTTTTTTTTTTTTTTTTTTATAAGTTATGTTTGGTAGATTTGTGAGGAGACGATATAATTAGTTTATGATCATATGATTTATTGTTATCATTATTTTGGTCTTTGTTTTTTTATTTTTATTATTAAATCTTTGCAGTAGTAATATTGGTCGATAATAATGTAATATTTTAAAAGATAGTTTTAGAATAAAAATTAAATTAGAATTTAGTTTTTAGAGATAAAATGAAATAAAGTCTGAATATCTTTTTTGACAAAAGTTTAAATAAAAAAATAATTATTCAATTTTTATTTTTGTAACAAAATATTCTCTTTAAAATTTGTTGTTTTCTCTCTAATTTTGATCTTATATGTTATTAGATTGATAAATAGAGATTACTCTTACCTTGATAATATTAAATTGTAGTTAGAGTATGTTGTTATTATAGAAGTCTCAAAGACATTTCATGGACTAAAAAAATATTTGGTAAAGATAGAAAAATACCTTAGGTGTAAGGAATTTAGTAGGGTAAAGATTAGATACATATGTTATGATGGTGGAAGACTAAACTAATCAACAATTTGTTATTTGAAGTTGATGGGTATTTAAAAAAGATCTAACATGTTGATAAAGAGATTTATGATTTATAGGGATATTCATACATGTGTGTTGACCTGGCATGCTATATTATATTATTAAAAAAATCATAATCAATTTACTAATAATAATAATAATAATAATGGTAATGATAATAATGCATTATTAAATGTTTGTTTTATAAAATGAAAACTTACATTATCATTCCATGGAAGAAGTAATTATGTATTGAATGTACTATTTCATGTATATTATAATGTTACATAAATGATTATTTTTGTAGAATTAAATTCTTTAAATTAGATAGATAATTTTACATTATTATTTATTTCATAATATTATAGTCGACATCTATCTATTATTCCTCTAATATCTTATTTAAGAAGTTGACTTAAGTTTAAAAGGTTAATAAAAATACATTGTTCATGGTCAAATTGTTGTATAACCTTATCAATTTCACCAAATTCTACTATGATAAAACATATTTACAAGAGAAAAGTAAACATTAAGCAAACATTTGATTGAAACAAAAAATGTTGTGTACCATGTGTGATAAGAAGTTTACAAAAAGTTAAACAAAAATGTTGTTGGCACGACACATAAAATGTTAAAAAATAAACTATAAATATGGTTGAATTAACAACTTTCTTGGATTATAAGTGATCTAACATATCCCATATGAAGTTAATTGTAATACTAGGTGTGTTTGTTCTTTGTGTTAGTTGACACCACTTATTATAAATAATAATTATTACTTGTGATATATGTGAAAATGTTATTGAAATTTTAAACTTTAAATTTGATTTTATAGATCATAAAAATAACATTTTGATAAAAAAAATCAAGAAGATAAAAAACAACGTGTTTAGTAATTAAAGGTTCAATAGTTAGATAAATGCATAATGCGATATTAAGATTAAGTTAATTACCGTAAGAATAATATACTTGTTTTGGTTGAAGTTTACTCCACAATTTAAAGTGATAAATATATAACAATGCATATATATGATTTGGAATTTTAAAGTATAATTTGGCATAATCTAAGTCAACTAGTAATAATACATCACATTAAACTATATAGCTTATCACGTTAATAAATTTTCAATCAAAGTTAAAATATGCGTTATGTGTTTCTACATGTTAATTTATACCAAACTTCAGTTTGCATGATAAGACAGTTATTGAAATGTATTGTTAAATCAAGATTTTGTTGGTTGAATTTTATTTTATCACCGTTATGATATTAATATCCTCAGTATTTTTTTTTTTCAAAATATATACACAAATCCAATATAGTGGATTATTATTTTTTTTGGTTTTAAAAACATAATAAACAATTAAAAAAGTATACTTATCATAACAATAAAAAGTCATTAATTTTAAAAACATAATATTTCATTACAAAACGAAAAAAAATTGCATAAAGAAACCATAAATAAAATATAAAACAAATACGACTTCTTTAAATTTACTCATTTTTGGTAATTTCAAATTCTATCACGCTAAACTTTTTCCTATATATACTATTTTCCTATGGTCCTGTAATGTAAATACTTTTTTTGTTATTTTAGTCGCATTTGAAAAACAAAAATCATTTTATAAGGTAACTTATGAAATAATCATTATAAGTAAGTTAGAAATTATAAAAATATTTTTTTTCAAACGAGAGTTAATTAATAATTTCATAAATATATTAATTAAAAAAAATCAAAAAAATCTATAATAATTATTTTCAAACTTTTATAAATATTTTTTTAAATCCTTTCAAATCTTATTATTTATATTTTGATAATACTTTTTTTCTGCACCTTCATACAAAAATTTAATTCTCAAAATACTCTGCAGAAGTGACTATTTGATTACATTTGCAATATAAAAATAACAACCGAATGGTTACCTCATTCGGTTTAAAAAAAATATAGTGTATATTTATTTTCAAAATGTAAAACAAAATGACAACCGGATAAATATCTCATTCATGCACTCCCAAATTGTCAAAGTTGTTGTTTACCATGGATAGCCATGGCTGCCCACACTATCTTCTTCCTCAATCCATGGCCCTTCCTCCCACTTCCAAGAAAGCCATTGCACTCCTTAAGGGAAGTTCCTCCGTCCAAGGCCTTGTCACACTACTCAGCAAGAAAAAAAACTTGCTTCTCTTCCCTTTGGAAAGGGTTAGAACTTAGCAACTTTCCTATATAGTCTACAGAGGAAATCATTGACTAGTTTCAGCATTTTATCTTAGCCAATTAAGCAGCAGATGAATATGCAAAGGATGCGGGCTTACCACCGGACGAATGTCATGACATGAGCACGATATTGATTTTACAAGTTTCATTTATGTTCAATAATTATTAGAGTATTTTTACTTTAGTCTCATTTGCATTTGTTTATACTTGTGTAGGTGGTTAGGAACTTAGTTTGAGCACAGGAAATGCTGGGGCAAGATTGGCATATGGTATGACTATATGTTATTTGATTCACCTTTTGTTTTCATGTTCAACTGTAACTAATCTTCTATGACTTTGTATCTCGTGATTAATTCTGTTTCTTTGATAGAATGTCCATCACAATAATAGGCTCAATGACCTTATCATATAACCTTCTCAGAAAGTATATGGATGGTGCTTATATGATTCAAAAGCAATGTGTAGCTTTGACAAGTAAGTTGTGAACATGCTTCTGCTTGATAAACTAGGTCTTGATATAAATGATGATGACAGCTAAGTTGATAAGAACATGCTTCATTCACAGTATATTTACATTGCAAGTGTTAGTGCGTTCTCATATTGGATGTAGAGATGTTGGTCGGAGGTCTTGATAGAAAATCTATCTATATATGATATTAGAGGCTTGCAAGCTCTGAAGCATGACATTCTTCTAAAGATGAATGCAAAATGGAATCCTGAAGACATGTGGTACCAGAGATTCGTCTAATAAAATTATACTTCTAAGGAATTGCTTGTGAATAAGGCACGGTTGAATTTTTTTACTGCAGTGTTCCATGTATATACTGATGTTTATTCAGAATGACTCTATATTGCATGTATATAGAAGATGGATTTTGTAGAGTTTGGCCTGTGCAATAGCTTATGCATATATAATGGTGTAACGATGCGTTTAAACCATGAGAGCATGTGCTCAAAGCCCCAAAATCTAGGAGCGTGTCTATGACAGATTCATATTTAGAGCATCTCTAATTAATGTAGTTTATGGATTCTTAGACATGGCAACCAATTTTAATAGTTGATGGAAATTGAGAGACAATTGGCCTGTTATAAGTTCTTCAAGAATTGTTGGAATTCTTAAATTCCATGGGACAATGAGTTTGTTTGAAGAGACTTCTCTATATTTGTAAAAGTTATTTTCTATTAACTTCTTCAAAATTTGTTTTTTAATTTATGTATAAACTAATTTTAGTTTATGAAGAAATTATTTTGTTGTATTCTTATTTCTTTTTCAGGAAGTGCATACAGAGCCTATTCTTTCAAACAGGCCTATAAGGTGTACCAAAAATGAGTTAACCAATTTCTCCACGATTGCACCAAGAGATGTTCTTGTTTTCCTTTCAGGAGTTACTTGTGCCTAAATTTCTTTTGTTCAGTTTGTAGTTTAAGACTTTTTGGCCTAAATAGAAGGGAGTTTTGGGTTTTGAGTTTGATTCATTCAAATGGGTGGGTGGTATTATGTTTCCTTTTGTGAAGTGTTTGTCTGTTTGTTTTTGTCCTTAAATATTTTCAGGTCAAGGGGTGTGGAGTTATAATATAATTCTTGATCTCATCTCAGCTTTTGTCATGTGGGTTGACTTGCAAGATGCAAACAGGCCTTGCCAAAAACATGGAGTTAAATCCATAGAAAAATAATCTTATGGGCACACTCTGGCCCTAATCCAATATAGACTTGTGTACACTTCTCTGATCATGCTGTTACCATTTATGCTTATTCCTGTTGGGCCTTACAACATGAGGGTTCATTGGTGTAGAGCCATCTGTGTTTAGTTTGACTTTAATCCATACTCATAGATTATGAGCATCCAATTTTGATTAACTGAATCAATTGTATATGAACAAGGCAATTGAAGTCTTTATGAAATATATTTTACACAACATCTCCCAAGAAAGTGAGGGGTCAAAGAAAATGAGAAAAAAATCAAATGTGTTCACAAGGCAAGTACCACTTTTAGCCCCCACCAACTTCATCTATGCATAATTAAATTTACATGTGGAATATACTTTTTTCTGCATTATTACTAATATACTTCTACTGAAGAACTGTCTATTTGGTGGCTTAAGAATTCTTCTGTTGGCATAATTAAATAATGTGGCTTTGAAAGGTTCAGGCAACTCCTTTCTCCATTATTAATTATGAGTCACCACTTGTGGTTAGCAGTTGGACTTAGAACAGAACAGAAGCAACCTACAATTAGGTATCTACCAGTGATTACCAGCCAGCGGTGACACCAGCTTTCTTTTGCATTCACAAATGTAAATTTCTATAGAGTTTAAAACAACAAATTCAAGTGAAGTCACCTAACCTCAAATGCACCAACTTTATTGATAGTGTGATTATGATAGCTAAAGCAAGAAATTAAGAGTGCTATAGATCATAAAAATCTCCTTCAAGTATTAAATACAGTTACGTGCTCATGATTCAAACTTATAATCAAAATCACTAGTGAAACAACTACTCTTACCCCAGATGAACACAAATGATAGTTTTGTAACTTTTTTATCATTGTTTTCTGAAAAGTTTACACATGACCTTGGAAATTAAGTTGGAGGGCAGTTGGTAAATGGCATGACACTTTCTTTCTTTATTAAAAAAAATGGTTATGCTTGTGATGTTGTGTAATTAAGTATGGTATTGGTGTGCACTTGCTGATGCAGTTAGAAGATGTGGTGAAAATTTGATGGAAAAGTTTGGTCACAAGGTAAGCATGAAAATGAAATTAAAGTATATAGCAGCTAGCTAAGCTTTGTTAAGCTAAGAGAGTGAAATAGTTGTGTTCTCTGTAACCAATAAACCTAACATTTATAAGGTTGAATTGGCAGGGTCATTTTCTTCAAGGAAAGGCTCAATTTGCTGACTCGTGACCCTTTTGTCTCCACTTTCCAATTGTGAATTAACTTCATTCATCTCACAGTTAGCCTCCACTATTCAATACTCAATAGTGGATATATACATAAATATATATACACTGAAACCTTCATTGGTTTCAGTTTCCACTCATTATTCAGTGCCTAACTGCCTGAAGTGGCAGTGTGAGACAGTCTTTATTTTTTCTGCTGCGTGTGAACAGACATGAACAAGTCATAACCAACGGATAACACTTTTTTATTTGTCAAATTTTTCATGTGTGTACATTTCTCTCATTTGTGTAGAGTCAATTGTGAGACCAGAAAATTTATATCAAAGGTTCTACCAAGTAACTAACAACTATTTGGTGGTTAGGTACTATATTTTAATAGAGATTTAAATATTCTTTACAAAAGATAAACATGTATCAGTCAAATAAGATTATTTAGCTTTCAATTGAATATTTAACATTATTAATGTATAATTCAAAATTTGAACTTGAAGTTATTAATTAATAAAACTGACACTTGATGGTGATGGTTCAGTAATATGAATACAAAAAAAAAGGTATTTTTAATGTGAACCGATCCTAATTATAATATATTGTTTCTCGTCTTATAATCAAATCTGGAAAGTGATTATTAGTGAGAAAATAAACCAATTATAATGCAGTTCTCATTTAGAAGAAGAAAGGATTGATAAACTTGTGCTTGTGATGAGTTCAGTTTTAGAAAATTAAAAAACAGCAAGAGACAACTCAATAAATAGCAAGTTCTGTTGTTCCATACTTTGATTTTCCTAAACCTTTGACTTTTAGTTTTATAGTCATTTAAAAAGAGATATCAAAATCTTAGAAATCGCTTTCATATTAGTGTAGGGATTATTATTTTACATTTTTTGATCTGTTCTATAATTGCTTTGGCAGATAATTGAAAATATTTTACATGTGCTTACATGTATTAAATTATGATGAGGTTGTGAAAGCTGGTTGATTCAGTACTATAAACCAAAATATTGAATAAAAGAAAGGGAAGAGTGAAAAGAGTGTTTGTTTGTTAACTACAAGTATATTGTAATGTAAAGAGATGTGAGTGTTTCATGCTTAGTTGCAACAAACTAAGTTGTCTTTACCATGATGAAGTGGAGTGAGTATTAGGTTTACTGGTTTTGTTTGTGCTGTTTCTCATGCCTTTTCAGACAAGCAATGCCAAACTAATTGCACTTCCACCTCTTCTACCAAAGCCTAACAAATCACTATTTTAACTATTCCCTTTGTTGCAAGGTAGTTGGATTTTAGATACAGAGTTTTAACATTAAAGATGGTTATGGAAATTTAATTATTTTTAAATAAGTAATTTTCTTTTTACTAAACTTCTTTAAGATTTCAACCTGTGGCAAAAAGTTTTTGAAAAATTAACTCACAAAAATGAGGGTATTACACTTAAGTTCAAAATACAAGGTTTCAAAAACAAAGAAATATAAATTATTCATGTAATTGCAAATAGAACTTGTCTTAGTATAGAGAAAAGAAACAAGGTGGTAGACTCTTAAACTAACAGTCTACCTAAAAGATACACCCAATTTTTCTAACTTCATGAAAAAAATCCTATTTTTTCCCTAATAATTGACTTGCTTTCATGATTTTAAGAAGGAATGCTTAAACTTTGAATTTGTTAACAGATGAAAGAATTTCTAAAGACTTGACAATTTTGTTGAATATATAATAAAACAATTGGCTATAATTTTAAAAAGTATTTATGATTGATGGATGCATACAACATCTAATCCAATATAGTTAAGAATCCAATTAAATGTATTGTCTAGAAAACACTTTGGATACACTTTCCAGAAAGTATTGGAAAGTCCACTTAAAAACCCATGTGGATGTTTTTTGTTTTAAGCAAAATCATATTTTAGATGCTTAGCTTAAAACATGAATGACTTTAGATGATCTGTATTTCTTTTAAAAACTATAGTTTATTTTTCAAAGCCAGCTTTTGCAAACCTTATGAATAAATCATTTAATCAATATATTTACACTTCGCATCATTTAAATTCTTAAGATTGAATACTTTATGCGCTTTTTTAACAAAATATAAGAGAGAGAAAAGGAGAAAGAAATGGAAAAGAAGAAAAAAGAAGCTAGAAAACAAAAAGCAAAAAGATAAAAAGAAGAAATTGAAAAATATTTGCAACGTAGAGATAACAAATATTTGAGGTGATCCAATTTATAACAAGACATTAGAAAAACAAAATTACACAGTATTGTATTTAAGCATTATTCAAATTCTCTTTGTTTTAATTGAAAATAATTTCTCTACCAGCTTTTCATTTAACATTATATGAACTAAATCTTCTTATCATCATATTGTAAAAAACTACATAACCCTACCATTACTAGACCAACTCATTAAATTTTAATTTTAATATATATTATCATATATTTAGTTAAATTTCCTTTTTAAAACTTTCTCGTATAATAAACATATAATTAGTCATTATTTTTTTTTCCTTACATGCCTCTTCTTTTTAAAATTTATTCTTTTAGAATCTGATTTTATGCCAAACAAAAATTATATATATATTATATGTGTTTTAGATACAACCAACTTGTTTGGTTCTTATAAGTGGTTCACAACATTTCTCACCAAATGACGTGTGAATTGTTAAAGTGGAGTTGGAGTATTAAGTCCACTACTTTCACTCTTCTCTTATAATTGCTACTATAGTCCTTTTCTGTAATATATATCCGATATATATATATATATATATTATACCAGTTCCATACTTCATAAGAGGAGCGTGTTCACCGCTCACCACTGCCTCAACTATTATTATTCTCTTTATTATTTAGAAATCAGATAAAATGAAGAGCTACCAATAAGAGATGTTCCTTTTGCACACTCTCTTTCACTACTTCTGAAAACGATAACTCACTCTTTCACAATTCAACACTCTCTTTCAACATTAAGGTAAATAGGAGGATACCACCAATCATACGTAAGGTGGAAACATCACTCTTGTTTGTTATTTGTTCTTGGATGAGAAGAAAAGTAGATTGTTTAATTGACTCATAAAAAAAAGTAATATTAGAGGGAATAATAATAATAATAATAATAATAGAAAATGTAAAATATTGGAGCATGGTGTTTGGAGAAAAAGGCTGCGTGGTCAGAGTTGAGATATCAAGTTGAGTAGAAAAGGGATAAGGAAGAATGGTGTACTTTCCAAACCACCACCCCTTCTGCTTCTTCTAATCCTTTTCTTGCTTTGTTTTTTTCTTCTGCCACTAATTATTATTTTTCTTTTTCCCTTTTGGAAAGGAAAAATGGTGGAAAATGTCACTCGCAAGTTATGTTGTGCCAGTATCAATCCAATCCTCACGTTACGTGCCTCACACAAAACAAGTTAAGTTGCCACATTTAATTTGCTACGCTAAGAATCTGGCCTTCTTTATTCACAAAAACTTCACTGTTCATTGAACCTTCTCCTGCTATCACTGCTGCAAATGCATTCCACTACTCTGTAAAGGATCCAAACTTGCTGATTAATTCTCCTTCTGCGCATCAACCTTGCTATATACAATTGCTTCTTCAAGTGCATGCATCACAATTAATAATTGCTATTAATCCAATGTACAATGGAAATACTACTTTAAATTAATGTTATTTGAAATTACATATGATTAAATGAATTCACTTAACCTTGTATCAAAGTTACTGTACAAGGTGCTTCAAATGAAGAACACTTTACAAGTTTATTTTCTTAAGTGTCTACATTTTTATTATTAAAAAAAGTAAATATTCAGCATCAATTAAAAAATAATATTAACAAGTAAAAAATCATATTAATTAATTAATAATATTAAAATTACATTACATATTTTAAAATTATTAGAGTCAATTATTAACGTCTACTTTTAAAAGCCGAATTTATATAACAGCTAAATCAATGTTAATTTTAAAATTATTTTTTAAATTAATTTTTTAATTAAAGTAATTTAGCTTTAACTTTATTGATACCAATATATTTCTGTTTTAAAATTTATTTAATTTAACATCGATTAAATTAATATTAAATAAAATCTATTTTTAATATTAGTTTAATTTAATATATATATATATATATATATATATATATATATATATATATATATATGTGTGTGTGTGTACTCTAAAAAAACATTTCATTGATTATTTACTTTAATATAATAATAATTTAAATTAAAAATAAAAAATATTTAAAGTATTACTATATTAAATTGCTAAATATTTATTATTTTTCTTTGTGATATCAAAATATCACCTTTTTTAATATGCAGACACGTTATATCTTGTAATTTGGGGGTGGATTTTGTATTGACTACTCATTTCCTTGTTTGGATATTTGATCAATATTTATTGAGTAGTTTCCTTTAAAAAAAAAACAATGTATTGAATAGCTACTGATGCGAAAAGATTCTAAATCACAAGAGAATTATGAAGTGATAAGATTTTAATATATAGTTACTTAATTGGGATATGGTTTCCTATAGCACTGTGTAACTCATCTATCACACATTTACAATCATTCTCTTCAAAACAAGTATAAATTAATTGATGTCCTAATTAGAGGAGAATGAACTCAAAATAACGCGAATTTTTGGATCTTTCTTTGCACAAATATGACTCTTTATTTCATTTTTTTAACATATAATTGCAAGAAATATACCAGTTGTTTACTAAGACTAATCTCTTTCAAAAAGATTTGAAGACACTTAAAGATTACTTGTCTTTTTTTAGTCAGATTTTTTTCAGATATAAGAGTGGTTTGAAATTCTTAATCATTTTCTTAAGAAACTCCACCACTTAAACCAACTATTTATTGGTACATGGCCACAAAATTTTTTTTTTTTCTGTCCAAGAGCATGCACCTATTTAATGACAATTGAATTTATCGCCCAAAAGTTGCTATACATTGATTAACAAATAAAAGTATTAAATATATTATGATTCTTTTCATTAATATATATATATATGTGCTTTTTTGGTTAATAGAAATTAAAATGTTAGTATAAATATCTATCACTAGTAGAAAGCATCATATTAGCATATTGTATACTATCAATAAATTTGTAATATTTATAACAACAATTAACTTTTGTCAGACGAAAATTATAACAATATAGAAGTTAATTAATTAAAAATTAGAAACAGTAAGCACATATCAAACTTCCTTTTTTTAAAATGATGTAATTATATTAAGAAAACTCTTATGTATACGAATTAAAGAATTTATTTGATTCAACCAACTTGCTTGATCTTTGAGCTACTGCAAATTAATTAGTAGATCCATAACATATAGCATGATCTTAAGATGTGGGTCAACGATACACGAACCAGATAATGAACTACTTTAGTCCATGCCAGCAAACAAATCCTCACACCAAATGGAAGATGGTAACTACTAACAAGCACACAAGTAACAAATGATATCAAAAGTGGTGAAATGAGTATATTTTATATATAAGAAAAAAATGCCACTAAAACAACAATAGACAATAGTATTAGTGACAACTTACATGTATATAACTATTGATTTATAGTAGATACACACAATGCAGTGATTTAGTAAAAGTGATTTTTTTTTTCTTTTTTGCTTTTATTGGTGATAACAGTAGTGGTGTGTGACATTTTTCTTTGGAATGGAATATAGTGATTAATGAGTAGTATATTTCTCACCAACTAGTGGACCATGTCTTAGTAAAGACGATTAAGTCAATGATTTGAGAGATCCACTTAATCAGTAACATAACAATTTATTAAACCAATAGTGCTGGACCACTCTTCAAGAATGAAATGCTTCAACCTCTTCTCTCATGGAGTCTCTATAACCTATACTAATAATGTCAAAACAATATACATGCGCAATTCCCCTCTTAACCAACGTTGATTCCAAATGTTTTTTTTTTTTTCATCTTTTAATTTTCATTTATAATCACAACTTTTTCTGGTGAATGATACTTCATCTAATATTAGGTACTCTGTTTGCAATGTCTAATGTCTTGTCATTGAGGTATCTTTAATGCTGTGTATTCTTGAAAGTCATGTCATTGAGGTATCTTCAATTTATTTAGGCAGAGAACAATTGACTGTAAAAGGGAGAGAACACAAAAAAATATAAACTTGTATTTGAAATATGAAATCTTTTGTTTGAATTTTTAAATCGTTTTGTACTAAAAATTGATTGAGTTTTTTTTTTTTTTTTAAGTTCTTGATATATTGATGAAATAATTAATTATCAACAATTTCAAAACACGGAAAGTGTATCAAAACTCTAATTAGTTGTTAAAATACCAAACTAAAAACTATTTTCTAAACCTGTTCTTAATACAATTAATCTATAAAATATTATGTAACAAATCAATTTCTATAGAAATAGATCTAGCATATCTATTTACATATTTCAAAAATGTCATGGGTATAAATTTCTGATATAAAATATTTTTGTACTGGTTATAAATATGGTTGATAAATTTAATTAATTGAATGGTATAAAAAGTTGACAGTTGGTAAAATACCTTTTTTATTATTAACTTGTGTTTGTAAATGTTAATTTTTGTAATTTTTTTTTAATTTTTACTCATAAAATTTTTTTCGGTTATTTACATTTATTTTTAAATAGATAAATAACATATTTATTGTATGGATGTTAAAATTATTTTAGAAGTATCCAATGTCAAAATTATACCACAAGCACTATATATGGGGTGCCATTTAAAACAGTTAATTAATATTTCTTTCTAGAGTGAGTGAAAAATAATTTTTAATGTTATAGATAAAAAAACAAATAAATCATGGTTACTAAAGTCAAAATTTTCTCTAAAACCAAATTGAAGTATATATATTATCAATATATTTATAATATCTGTATTAACAAATAGTTTATTTTTATTAATGCGAAAACAATATACTTAATAAGTAACTTTTTTTAAACGCGTGCGACTTTTAAAAAAAAATGCATAAAAGAGTCTCAAACCGGTACAAAATTACAGAATAAACAAAGACAAATAAAATCAAAGAAGCCGGTTGTATTATTATACAATGTAAAATGTTTTTGTTAGGCACGAATTAATATTTTGGTCTATAATGAAATAAAGTATTCTTTATAAACCAGATTAAGCCGTGACTTAACCAGCTTTTTCAAAGCTCTCATTCTGCATGAAATCATTAGCATTTGGTTTAGCAATTAATGATGATTATTATGATGACAGATTAGCTGCAACATCAACTCCTGGACATACCTTTAAGCAGAAGATTAAGTTTTTTTTAAGAAGCTAAAATATGACATTGAGAAAGAGAGAAAAAAGGGTGGAATTGAAGCACAAGATGAGGCAATTCTAGATGAAACTACCTTTTATCCAGAAAATAGCAAAAACACTAAATAATTAGAGAGCTTTAATGAAAAGATTAAGTGTGATAAGTGAGTAATTTAATAAAAGTAGGAACCGTCCTACAGTGCTTATGTCATATACTTGTATGGTACATATACCCTCCTTACTCCATGCTTCTTACCCGAATCCTATACTTAATCACATGCTACTCATGTCCTTTTCTTTTCTTGTTGGACTGCTAATGTATGTACATAAATAATATACACATCTAAAGGAGTGTTTGCTTGAAAGCCACCAGCATCTCTAATGACATGACATGCTTTTAGGTTTTAACGTGCCATCTCTACTTATATTAAAATTATCTAAAATATTAAATGGTTATTATAATTTTGAAATTATAAAGTGATGGCAGTCTAAAATATTTAGCCACACCAGATAATAGTTTGTGTAAGCATCTGTATAATGGTTTATGTAAACCACTTAAACCACCCACAGATAATTAGTGTTAATTAGCATTTAATAACACTATCTCTTTCTTCAAACTCTTAATAAAAAGCATTTAACAATTACTGGGCCACTCGCTAAGTATTAACCACAAACAGTAGACATGCTCCTTCTCATTAAATTTAACATTAATTGCAAAATGCAAAGCATGTTTAATCATTGATGAATCATACGCATGCAGCAGCTTGAGTGTGTGTGAGAAAACAGTGTGCTGTTCTGGAGCACAAACTGGCGGAAAATAAAATATTCTCTTGTAAAAAGTACTTCCACCATACATAAACATAAATAAAAGAAAAGAAAAAACATTAATTGCAGCAGTGAAACTGAGAAATAGTGGCAAAAAAGTGTGGTCCTGATTGAAGCGTGGCTCCACACGCTGTTAAAGACGCGTGACACAACACAAGAACTTTTCTTGTTTGCAACACTTCCAAGGTTAGAAAAGCAAGGAAGATTTTGGGTGGCTGACTATTTGGAGTAGCTACTGTAACATATCATAACATAACAAACCCTCTTACCAATATATATAAATATATATATATATATATAGGCTGTTCACACACTCCTCCTCCATATAAATTCTACATGTCTCTGTGTCTCTTTCTCTCCTATACTACTTCATCTCTTCTTGCAAAGCCAAAACTCTCTGTGGTGTTCATACACTTCATCACTGTTTGATTGTCTTTGTTTAGTACTATATAGGAAATCTAATGTTGTCAGAAACATTGGATATGGAAGGCATGGCCACGGAGGAGCTTGTCTCATGCAACAACGATCCCACCAACATAGCCAAAGGCAAGCGCACAAAGCGGCGCTTGAGGCCTTTGTCGCCTTGTGTTGTCACTGCAACGGCCGCCGCCGCCGCCGCCATGACATCAAGCTGTTCAAGTGCTTCTGGCGGCGGAGGAGGGTCGTTTTCATCTACCACCTTGGAGGAGGAAGAGGAAGACATGGCTAATTGTTTGATTCTCCTGGCACAGGGAAGAGGAGGAAGGGACCCTCTTCATCACAATCACAAAGAGCTATGTGATGATGTGAAGACGGAGAAAGGTGGCAACAAAATTGAATTTTATGTTTATGAGTGCAAAACATGCAACAGAACATTCCCTTCTTTTCAAGCACTGGGTGGCCACAGGGCGAGTCACAAGAAGCCCAAGGTGGAGGAAAAGAAATCCCCACCGCCGTCGTTGCCGCCGCCGCCACCGTCTTCGTCGTCTCAGGTATTTAGTTTTGAAGAAACAAAGCAGAACCAGATGAAGACTAGCCCTTCCGTTTCGCTTCAATTAGGGTGTGGAAACAATAGGGGTGGTTTGAATTTCCATGGGAACAAGTCCAAGATTCACGAATGTTCCATTTGTGGGTCAGAATTCACATCAGGGCAAGCATTGGGTGGTCACATGAGGAGGCATAGGTCATCTAACAACAACAATAATACTAATACTGTTGTTCAGACAACAACTTCTGATGGTGGTGTTGAAGTGAAGCCTCGGAATGTTCTAGAATTGGATCTGAACCTGCCGGCGCCGGAGGACGATCACCGGGAGTCGAAGTTTCAGTTTCCGGGGAATCAGAATTCGATGATGCTGTCGGCTGCTCCGGCTTTGGTGGGATGCCATTATTAGAAGCCAGGGTGGGAATTGGACGGAGAGGGGGAGAAAAAAGTTATATTATTTGATCAATGATCATTGTGAATTATTAGCTATATTTTAATTTACAATTATTCTTAATTATCGATTCTTTGGATTATTTTTTCCGTTTATTAATAATTTGCCATTTGGATTATCTACTTGCTCAAGTTTTGGAATACTTTGAGTAAGTAAGTGGTTAGTGTTGATGGTTGCCTTTCATTCACGAAAAGTGATATTGAGTCATAAAGCATCTTTATTTTTCCTTCTCTCTCTCTCTTTCATTAATTTTAATATTTTGGGTCTGTATCTCATTCTAGTTTGGATGTAGCAGTGGAATAGATTGGCATGGCTAGGGTTTGGTTGCACCATCACCACAACCAAAAGTCGTGGGATAAGCTTCCTCTGTTTGCCTTTCAGTTTATACCATTATTACTTCAATAATACTTCAAGAACTTCTCTTTCACTATCTGTCTTTCTCACTTCTTCTCACTTACTCTACCTACACACTCACTCTATTAACAATAAAGTATTACCAAATTAAAATTATCACTCACAAGACCAACTGTTATTACATCACCCCATTGTAACATAGTCCTTGATTTTAGGTTTAAGTTGAAGCATTTGACCAAGCTGATTATATTTGTAAGTGTTTGATAGAAAAAATAAAAATGGAATGCAAGTTGGGTAGGGAGGTGGAGGTGTGATTATGTCATGGAAGTTCCGGCCCATACAAAGTTGATGCTCCCAAGAAAGATACTGCTGAGTCCGAGACCACAAACGTTTGATTAGGAGATATAGTGTAGTGTGGTCCACTATTTTGGACCCATCAACCATACTCTCTATCTGTCTTTCTAGTTTGTAGTTACAAACTTGAGCCTTATTATTTATGTAGTTCACAGAATGGAGATGAGAAAGGGACATGAGAAAGAAATGACAACATTTTTACTTTTTCTCTTCCATGAAAAATAACAAAATCACAACATAAATGTTATTAATAATGTGTCTTAGCCTGACAGAAGGGCATAAATGTCGACACGTAGTACTATGGGGTGAGAGAGAAAGAGAAAGAGAGAGAGATGGAAGACTTTTTAAGTCACTTACACTGGCCACTTATCTAAAGTTAGTTATGTGCACGTTTTGGTGAATGCTGGTAAGCCAAGCATGTGGACACATACGTTGCGTGAGGTGTCTGAATGCATAAGAAATGAGAGAAAGAGAAGTAAGTGATCACTCATTGACATTAGCACATGTAGGTTCGGAACTTCCTTCCATCTTCTGTAACCTCCCATTGCATCTCTATATTCTATATAATTTATTATATAACAATATTCTCATTACACTCAAAAGGGCACTTCATTACTATAATCATAAATCATTGCTTTGCTTCTTTTGCTAATTAGGCCTATCCTAATTTCTGCTCAAAACCTCATCAACTCCGCCATAATATGTGGTTCATTTTTCATCTCAAAACATAAACAAATGTAACATGAACCAAAACATAAGCCATGTTCCTCCTGTACCAAGTTTTGGTCTCACCATTCCTCAATTACCACTCCCGGCGAGACAAGCCCTGGTATCATGATATGTCCATGTCCTTTTCAGTAAAAAAAAAAAAAAGAGCAACAACGAGTATTTTGGGTTCTATTATTTTAATCACCCACGTTATTTGTAATTTTGTATGACATCATTTTCGGATAACACAACACACCCACGCCACAGCACAGAAATGATGTGCAGTTACAATTTACAAACACCTTGAAAATCTTGCGTAAAACTAGAGCACTGCGCTTGAATTGTACGTTATAGTTAATATAGTAATCCACACTTAATTGTTGAATCACATGAATTCCACACGATTAGAGTGCCTTCTGATCTCAGCATCTGAAGGCTGTGATTGAATAGTTTGGAAGTATATGCAATAGGAAAGTAATGAACCAAACTGAAGAATAGAGTAATTTGAATTTGTTATGGTTTTTGCTTCTAGGTATGTATGTTGTAGTAGAATTGGTTCAGTGTTTTTTGAGATACAAAACAAAAACTTCAAATGCATGAGTTGGTTCACTCTGTGGCTTTATTGTCCCTACTAAAAGTCCATCACCAAAAAATTTGGCAGCCTTCACTTCTATTTGTGTTATGGTGTTAAACAAATTTCCATTTAACTGAATCATTGCTTCTCTTGCTTAATCATGCATTAGTATTGATGCAACATGATTAGGTGCAGATTATCAGAACCAAACCATGATCCTTATGGTTTATTATTACTAATTGGGCTTGGTATCAGCCACGGGAAACAATAAATGTTGATTTAAGTCTTCCTCTTTTGCATTAATTTAGTGGTAGTTCTTACTTTGGGGGTATGTGGCTACCTAAGATCGACCTCAATGGTTAGGTTTTAGTTGGCTTAATTTCCATGGCTGCAAATTGTTCACACTCTGAAACAACCTAAGGGTAGATTTCAACGTTGTTCTAGAATCTGAGGTGTAACGACACGTGCAGATGTGGTAGTAAAAATATAATTTTTAAATACTTTTTTATTTTATTGAAATTTATTAAAAATTACAAAGTTCTGTGAGTCGTATCTATAATTTTTAATAATTGTTAATATATAAAGAAATTGTTAAGAGATAGTGTGTAGTGATGTGTCTAATGTTTGAGTTAAACAAGGAACCGGATAACCTTTCAGATCATTGTTGTGAACCTGTGCTACATTTTGTTCTCTTTTTTATTTGTATGTTTTCAAAAATCTTCTTTATTTCCTTTTCAGTATTCTGATTTTATTGAATTAAAATAATTAACTTATTTTTGTAAGTAAATTCATATTTTCTAACAATTGGAAATTATTCTGCGTGGCTTTTAATTATACGACACGGATGATTAAAAAAAACTAAAGATTCAAATAGTTTTAGTCCTTATATTATATTTCTTTAGACCACATAAAATTATTTGACGTATTTTATATTTTTTGAAATATTTTAAATTCTTTTTCGTTTTTTGTTGTGAAAGAAACTCCTTTAGATTATGTCATGAGAATGACTGTTATGTCAACAAAGTAGCCAATCATAACAGCTCAAATAACCAGACTAGTTTATTGGGAACTGAAGAAACAAAAACTTAAATTATAAAAATTAAAAAAAAAATTAACACTTTTTTAATATAAATCAAAATTGAAGTCATATATATATATATTTAGAAATATAAAAAAAATAAGAACTAATTTATTATATATTTAAACCCTAATTGCCAAAAATGTTTAAAAGTTATAGTATCAACTAAACACAAAGTATTAAATGTACTTCGTTGGTTTTTATATTATCTGAAAATTATAGCGTACATTTTTTGTATTGGTATAGTGAAAATAGTGTACATTCTTTTATTGGTACAGTGAAAATATTTAGGTACAATATACAATTTTATAGGAGCTCGTTGTATGAATCAAACTTATTTAAATTTAATAAAGATTATATAAAACAAAATAAAACAAGACTGTTGCTGCCCAGGGTCGAACTGGGGACCTTCAGTGTGTAAGACTGACGTGATAACCACTACACCACAGCAACTTCTGTCTATCTGAGACTTTGATAAAATATAAGTTCTAAAAATCGTTTTAATCAAGTAATAAAGCTTTAAAATAGTTAAAAATGAAATAATTTTGAAGAAATTCTTAATATTATGAGAATAAAAGAATATGCGCGTCATTTATCCAAATATATGTATTTCCTTTTGGGGAAATATTTTCATTTCATTGTAATTACCTTTCTTGCTATGTCTTTTTTTTTCCCTTGATTAGCCTATACAGAAAAAATATTACTTTTTTCCATGAGTTTAGGCAGTTAAATAAAGTAGCAAATACTTTTAAAGCATAGTCTACTTATAATATCCCTTTGCTTTTAACTTTGAACACATTTTTTCTCTAGCCTGAAGTATCTTCAACCATTTATATAATATAAAAAATACCAAAGTATCTATAACGCTTCCATATTTAATTTGAAACTATGTTTAAATTACATAATTTAGAAATTTGTAGATATTTGACTACATGATACAGAATCTGAACTGTAGTTATAGACTTCTTAATCTATAAATATTTTAGATTATTTAATATAAAATATGGTTAAAAAAATCATGCTAGAGTATCTAATTTATAAATTACTATTAAGATAATAATTACAAATTTTTAAAAATAATAAATATAAAATATATTCTCGAATAAACTACTGTGGAACTTATCCAGAATGCATAAATTAGACTGTTTGCTATGTATTCCGAAAAGTGTGGAATTTTTTTATTTAAGTAATAGATAATTTAATACATGCAATAGGGTGGTTAGTTTAGCACTTTAACATTTCTGGTCCCTAGCTTTCCCATATTCTTCTTCTTTTGTTGAGCTATTTTCTATATATATAACGAAAATTATTTTTTTGTATATTGGTATAGAAGGGAAATTATCTTCTTTAAAATAAACGAGAAGTTAAAAAGAAAAAATGGATTGAAAAGAATAGAAATGAGGAGGGTGGAGAGGGAGAAGAGAAGATGCAGAGAAAGTGAAGTGTGTGGAAGAAGAGAACAGTAGTACGAGAGGTGGAGAAAAAAAAAAGTAAAAAGAGAGAAGGGAGTGTGAAAAGAAAAAAAAAAAGCAGTTTCAAAGAAAAAAGAGAGAAATATAAATAACAAAGCCCATCACTAACACGAGTAAAGCGATTGAAGATGTCTAGATTAATAAAATTAAGTAAAAAAATGTCATAATTGAAATTGTCAGCTATATTTTTAATAAACGTGATATTAACAATTATCTATTCTACCAAAATGTATCTAAGCTTGTTCACTCACCAAATTTGTTAGTGAGTGATGCTAGTTCGTCATATGTTAGACCTCACCTCGATGTAAAAAGTTAGTATATTAGAAGTGAATAGACATTAATTAGAAAAAGATAAAGAAAATGTTTAAAATATTATAAAAACTAAAAAAAAGAAATTTATAATCGCCTTTTATGATCAAAAGAAATGACAAGTTAGGAGTGATGAATTAAGAGAGTTAGACAGACTAAAAATATCAACTTAACGTGCTAAATTAATGGCCTTGTACCACTTTACTAATGATGTTTTGATTAAAATTGAGATCATAAAGTCTTCACAAGATCGTGTCAATGATGTTTTCAATCAAGATCTATTCGAGGATTTTATTTTATTTTTTTCTATTTGACGATGTCTATAGTTTAGTTTAATTTGAGTCAATGACGTAGGCTTAGAATTAATAAAATAAATAAATATAAATAATGATGAAAATATGGATTTATTAAATAGTTATTTTTAAAAAAATATTTTTACTTAAAGGGATGAGTCTAGTAATTTTAACGAAATATTTTCAATTATAACAGAAATAAGTTAGGATTATAAAACTAACTTAATTATTAAAATATTTTTTAAACTAAATATTTAGATATTGGTACATATATTTATTGATAAAGTAATTGAGGGAAACTACTAAAATATTTGTTTCTTTAATCTCACTTATCCAAATGAGTTACTTTTTAGGAAGACGGCGAAATAAATGAGGAGCCTGATATGAAGAGGAAACAAAAATTTGGACTTACCAAAAGCAATAAAAAAAACATCACCTAAAACAGATATATCAATCAAAATCAAATCAACGATTTTGATTTTTTTTTTTAAAACATGAAATTTTAAAATATTTAATTATGAAAACGATTTTATTAATTTTGGTTGAGGATGTATTGATTTTAAAATAGTTGATATTAACCATTCATAAAAAAAAAAAAAAAAAAAAAAAAAAATAGTTTTTAAATTATTAATTTTTTATAATTTTTTAAAATTTTTGTAATAAATAATT
>Ga0099825_1003438_pt1 | contig 21075 bp, 8 predicted proteins | sample SiratroredBW_FD_76838 | JGI IMG/M metagenome (GOLD analysis project Ga0099825, IMG submission 76838) | Root nodule microbial communities of legume samples collected from California, USA - Siratro red BW | ecosystem: Host-associated > Plants > Roots > Nodule | place: USA: California | collected... | reverse complement strand
ATATATATATATATATATATATATATATATATATATATATATATATATATATATATATATATATATATATACAACCAATCGGTTGATCCAAAAAAAGAGTCACCGATATAATAATACCGATATAATTATACAACAACATTTATACATTTGATATGATAGGCCAAAAATCACGATCATAAAAATATTAAATAAAGTTATAACTATTATTAATTAGTGTGAAAGTATTTGATTTATTTTATATTTAAATTTAGAAATATAGCGTTAAATGGATTTTTAAAAAATAATAGTGAAAGACATATAGGAAGATTAAGCACTTGATAGTTTTAGTATGAAGAGAGTTTCCAAAAGGCAAAAAGCATAACTTGGCATTTTCTTTACACTTTGTTTTGTACAGGTAATTCAGTATTTTTAAGAGGATTGATTTAATTTGATTTATGAAGATTGTGCGTCTTTGATATAAGATTATTTGAAACTTGAGTGAGGAAATTATATGAAAAGTGAGTGATTTATGGTGATTATTGTGTGAACTACCAATTTAATATTTTTTATAATTATTATTATGAAAATTGAAATAATATTCCTAAATTGTTAATATTTTTTAAAATAATTTATTTTATTTTCTCAACTAATATTTTTTAACCAAAAAATATAGCCAAAAATAATTTGAACATTACACTATGAAATAAGTACTAACAATGAACCATACAAAGTGTGAAAAGAGTCCAACCACCCTGTATCCACTATCCATTATGGATACAAACCAACCACCTCTGCCTCCATCTATTATTTAAAATATAGTAAGATATACACTAATTCCTTCCAAGTATCATGCCACCATCAGAGCATTAACACTTCCCTATACATACCTGTATTGATGGGGATTGAAGAAGATGTTTGCCTTATTTAAGATAAAAGCCTTCTAACTTTTGACTGGGTCTAATAATTTATAGTCTTTTCATTTTTTTATATATTTTTTTTTAAACATCAAACTTACTCTTCTTTTTCTTTATCTTTCTCATACATCTTCATAGCATCTCTCTGTAGTCTGCTTGTGTGTTCCAATGGAAGCCGCAACTTGTAGTTTTCACTTTATTAAACAAATTTAAAGGATACTTGCTCTTGAAGGCCCATCCATAGTGAAAAGTTGTATTTTGTTATCAAAATTTCTCACAAAAAGCAAAGACAAGCATAAAAGCATTTACATTCATGCAATTGCACATACACCCCACTTTCTAATGTCTTCCTTGTTAAGTTATTTGCTATCTATCCCTCAAATTTGGGTAATGCCATAAAGTAACTCACAATTCAAAATATTAATATTTTAATTAAGATTTAAAAATATTGATATATATTATTATATTATTAAAATAGTTGTCAAGGGGTGTATTTTTTTGGGTGTATGTCAAATTTTACTTTTCATATAAAAATAACAATCAGCTGCCGTGGGACAGAACTATAGCTACTAGCAGCTCAAAATCAAGCACACTACACCAGTCTTGTACTTACTAATGCTGTAAAATATCATTAAGAATGTGTATTATTTGATTAATACATTAATAATCCAATGCCGCATCTATACGAAATAATCAAAATATTTACTATACAAATTTATATTTGTTATCCAGCGTCGAAATATGCGCAAGTTATGCACCGCAAATATCACGTTCTTCCCTTTATTTTTCAACCATTTCCCCTTGTCGTTCGGGTCCCGAAACTGGAAAGGGATGCAAATTTTGACCCCGGACTGGAGTAGACTGAGGCAATTAATTTCTCACCATTCAAATTACCTAAATCACTCTAAACTGAAATTTAATAAAAAATAAATACTAAACATTTTTATCAGACTGGATCTTGACTTTGAAAAATTATCTAACCCAATTCAAACTAAATTTATAATGTGAATATACTTTTAATTATAACTCATGTTCATACATTTTAAGGGTTTAGAAGAGCATTTGTTGAATTAAGGGTTTAGAAGGGTATTTGGTGAAGTGATTTAAAAATATAGGTATTATTAAGTGACATGTGACATGTCGGACAGGAAGCGAGAAAAAAAAATGATACAATAGATTTGAACCCATCTGATAAAAACAACACTCTAGAGAATTATTTTAACCTAAATTGAAGTAATATAATTAATTTACAGTATAATCAATTAATCATGTCACTGAGATCGATACACACACAAACACAATGGTAGGGATTGCCTGAGGAATAGACTAATAAGGAGTCTTCAAAATTCAATATATGGATCTACACTTGGCTACTTGCTTGGAACAAAATAAATTTGTAATTTGTAAATGGAATTTAAATTCAAATCATTCAGATGTTATGAATACTCTGTAATAGAATTGAAATTAAAAAGAATTAAAAAAACCTAGAACAGTATGGTGAATAATAAGAATTAAAAAAACCTAGAACAGTATGGTGAATAATACTGAATGGCCAACCTAAAGAAGTTCTCTCCTCGCTGCATATCCATACTGCGACCGTTGAATGTTCTGGCGGCGCTTCTTGTACACTAGCGCTCCCAACACAACTACTGCAGCAGCGACAATCACTGCCACCGCTATTCCTGCTTTCTTCCCGGAACTCATTCCTCCTGAGGACGATTTAGCGCTCTGGCCAGCCACACCGGCGTGGTTGACTCTGCCGTCGTCTTCACCGTCAGGAGACGGTGCCGGCGAAGGAGATGGAGTGTTCTGAGGTGGAGGAGAGGGCGGCGAATCGTGCTGAGAAGGAGCCGGGGATGGAGATTGAGGCGATTCGGCCGGGGAAGGGTTGGAAGCAGGAGCGACGTGAGGAGAAGGAGAATGTAGAGGAGGAGAAGAGGGAGAGAGTTCCGGAGCCGGCGATTCGGCGGGCGATTCGGCGGCGGAAGCGATGTTGACTAACAAAGAAAGAAGGAGGAGAAGAGCGGAGAATTTTGCGGCTGCAGGTTTCGCCATTGAAGGAATTGAGTTTGGATTGAAGAATGTTGGATCTGAGATTGAAAATGCGACGACGAAAAAATTCGAAAGTGGGAAAGTGCGTGAGAGAGAAAGAAGAACTGTTCTGAACGGAACGGTAGATCTGGAAAAGTGTGAGGACAGAAATGATGAGTTGGGATTTATAGTGGGTGAGGCTCTCGATTCGAGTAAATCCGACGGTCTTAATTGCGAGGAAATCTGAATGGGCGCTGTGATGAAAGACACGTGGACAGTGCAAGAAAGAAGGAAACTGTAAGTGGAAGCTTGAGGAGGAAGTGACGTGAATGTGATATGTGACGAAGTACTTGGACAACTTTTAACTCGTCTAATTAATTCTTATTATTATATATTAATATTTAATTTGTTCAATAATAAAAATGTAAGATCTTATATAATTCTTATTATTTTTAATAAATAGAACATTAAAAGGTTATAAAATAAAATTGTCTAATGTCGCACCCATTTATCTATATGCATCTCACTTTTAAGATGTCGTGCAACTACTAACATCGTAATAGGAAATTACGATATTATTGTCTGGGTAATTATGTAATTATACCCATTTAATAATAAATCTCAGTGATTATTTTATTATTTTATTAAATAAAATATATTATGTTAATAAAGATAAATACTAGATGACAATTTAATCATGAAAAAAAGTAATGGAATTTATACTTCTTTCTTACTTTTACAAGTAAGCAATGGTTCCTTTGACTAAACTGGAATTCATGCTTCTTTTTATTATTATTTTTTTTGTCTGTATTTCTTTGTGTCGTGTTTGAGAGAACATGCACCATTTTCCATATGTATTTACAGATAGTAAAAAAATCCTTAAAACTGTCACTGATCATCCTTACCTTTATTTGAAAAGAAAAAAGAAAAAGTGATTATTAATTACGTTAATTTGGCACTGTTGTTATGTGCCGTCGGAGACGGACATTGAACTCGCTAAGATTGATTTGTGCTTTTAATAAGTTTGAATACTGATTATATCACTTAAATAAAAAAATTATATTAAAAAGGGAAATATTCTTAACATCTCATCTATATTTATTACTCATTATGTGATGGATGTTTTACACCATAATCAAAACAATTAGTTTTACAGTTTATTTCATTAAAAAGGTATAAATAAAATGATGTCATTGTATTAAACTTTTTTATTGTCACTTTAAATAATATTCAAATCTATTACCTTTTTCTTATCTCATAGTATAAAAAAAACATGTTATTTTTTTAATAATTATTTGAATTTGTATTATTACTTAAATTAATTTCCAATTAAAATGGAATATAATTGTTTTAAAGTAGGTCTATTAATAACATAGATTTTAATAAAATCACTGAATGTTTTAAGTAATAATGTAGTATTTACTTGTGATATTTGTAACATCCTATTTTAAATATATATATATATATATATATATATATATATATATATATATATATATATTTTTTTTTTTTTTTTTTTTTTTTTTTTTTTTTATTTTTTTCATATTTTTTTTTATATATATATATATATATATATATATATATATATATATATATAACTATAGTTTCTCATTTTTCAAGTTTATTCTCATTTTCTAAGTTGGCTTAAAAATTTTATTACTTCTTAAATTATCTGCTCACATGTAAGTATAACATTCATAATTATATTTATTCATTTTCTTTGAAATATACGGTAAATATCAAATTTCACACATGTACATAATTCAATTTCACTATATTAAGACTTTAGATTTCCACATTTGACTCTGATTCTGAAATATTATGCGTTGAATCAATCAGACTTAGACTTATAAGTATGCACCTGTCATATTACTTCTAATGTGAGTTCGCAGAGTCACAACACAAATGGTCCATCAATCTCTCATCATACTTTATATAATAGGGTTAATTCATATGTTTTCTTTTCTGTCTGTATATTTCAAACCACAGTCACTCATATGAACCTCCTTCGACTCTCACTACCTGATAATTTTCGTTTATATGATTTCAATCTATTAGTAGAGTTAGGATATCTCCTTGACGCAAATCCTTAGATAATGTATATTCTATCAGTCTAGACATGGTATCTCCTTTATTGAAGATACTATGTATATATCACCACTCAACTTCATTCATAACAATATTCAATCACTGTCATAATCATATTTTCCTTAAATTTCAAACTCACTCAAGTCATAAAAATATCATAGAATTCAATACTATTCAACATGTTATCAATCATAGATCATTCGTTTTAATTATAACTTTTAAATATGTCTAAAATTGTAAATAGAAATAGAAATTCATATAACATGTCAAATTCTATGAGAATAAAAATAAAAACTCTAAAATAGGGTCGTGCCTAACCCATGCAGTCCAATGCATTAAAACTCAAGGACAATCAGGGTTGGTTATGTCCGGCATTACAATAGTTGCACCCGACATGACCACACCCGAGAGTACCCTCCTTTGAATTAAGCGTGACGCATCTGCATAATTTTCAAACCAAAATATTTTTGTTCAGCTTTCAAAAATCTAAACTATCCTTCAATTACTAACTATCAAGCAGTTCATCATAATCAAATTTTAACTCATCATCAATGCTACTTGAGTTCTATATAACTACCAAACACATCCACTTTATTACCCTTAACTTTCAAGTGCAACTTATTATTCAAAGCAATACCAATTTAATCAAAACCTGATTCCATTCCAAATCAGCATATTCATGACTCATGCTCATTCACAATTTCTAACAATCAACATTGAAAATAGAGCTAAAAACATACAATCAACCCCTAATTCACTGAATCAACAATGTAGTTCAAACCTATAAGAAATTTGGAATATTGGTGATCAAGTCACCTTCATATAGATATCTCCTAACCTAGAATTATGATAGAAATAACATATACAAAGACTATTTAAATAGATTCCCTTAATGGAAAGGAGAAAAATTATCACAAAAGGACTCCACGCCTAGAAGTCACAGAGATAACTCTAATGTGTACCACAAAAATTTGATTAATAATCAGATTACACTACTAAGACACTAAACTAATAGAGACTGATTCTAAAGCATCAATCACTACTCTCAGGAGAAAATAGATAATCAAAAACTATAAGAAAAAGATGACAAAATTGAACTTACTCAAATTTAAAATTTGATGAATTTGATGAGAAAGAAATGCATAATTCACCATCACGAGTTTAAAAACAAGTTCCGATCAACATTTTACAATTTCTTTCAGCACCTATACCACATCAAAAATATTTCAATTATCCACGAGTAAAATATAGTCTGGAAAACATAATCTGAAAATTTATTTTAAATGCATTCAAAAATATACTTTGGACCACACAATTAATTATATTTTAGATTAGACAATATAAAATATATATTCACTTCCATCAATCTATAAACATTCAAGATGTTACAATAGAATATGTTTCTAAATTGACTATTATGAAAATACATCCCAAATTATACAATTCAGAATTGTTTCAAATTAAGTAATCTAATAATATTATATAATTTAAAATGAATTTTTAGATTTTATAATTTAAAAAAAATATTTTAAATGGTATAATTCAGAATATACTTCTAAATAAGGCAAAAATCATTTCTAATTACATAATTCAAAAATCCAACATTATTTATAGGTCCTAAATATATTTCAAATTATATAACTCAAAATATTTTCAAAAAATTCAAAAATCTAAAATATGGGCAATTTAAACTTTTTTAACACTAAAGGTACATCAAGAATCCATGGGGTGAGGAGGAAATAACCCCCAACATTTCCTTAGTCCATTTGCTTTGTGGGTCAGTTCATCTGGCGCACATATTTGCAGCGCTAAACAAACCGGACCAATTGGAAACAGATTAATCCATATGTTTTAGTTTATACTATGAGACAACAAACAACTATTATAAAAGGACCATCAATTGCTTTCCGCACCCCAGTAATTTTTCAAAATTCCAGTTTCTGGAAAGTTAAACTTACAGTCCGGGACTTTTCAGAAATTATTTGGGAGATATGTATTGTGTTTCGGAAAGTGTATTCCAGAAATTTATTAATTTTTCTTTTGAGAAAGAGTTTTCCAAAGGATAATTGTTGCATTAAAAAAAAAAGGATGTATTGCAAAATGGTCATTCCGGAAGTTTTCCAAAATTTCCTTTCCAGAAACTAAAAAAAAAGAAAAAAAAAAAAACTCCACGCACCTGCACCTATTTGTGACATTGCATACTTCCATTACACTGCTGCGTCTGAACCGCCCAAAACACCATACACCCCTAATCCAAAGCAAACGAAGCAACCGCCAATCCCAGAACGCTGCAGTACCTCCAACAAGCAACAACACCACCTCTGATGAATCAAGTGGCTGCTCAAAACCTTAACCACTTTTATATTAACCCAAAAAACACTTATGTAAAGTAATTGATGGAGCGTAGAATGCAATTGCCTTGTAAAAGAATAAAGTCATCGAGTAATCCTTTTTTTTTTTTTTTGTAAAATTACGACTGCTGTTTTTATTTTACTTTGTTCGCTTTATCATCTTAATAAAAGATACTATAATCCCAAATATTGGATTGACGTGTCATTTCCACTAAGAAAAGCCGAGTATAGCTTTTAGCTGAGACAAGACAACTACGTATCGAAACAACAACATCAATCAGACCGTGCCACCCGCCACCCTTCATTTGACGGTGTCACTGCAAATTTAGGAATTGAAAATTTTGAATGGTTGGTATACTTAGTAATAGACTAATAGCTGAATTATGAATGACCTTTTGTCGGTAGTTCGGGAATGACTAACAACTTAGTTTGGAATGGTTGGTGATAGACTAATAGTTACATGCCAAACTCATTCTTCAACGAAAGCTCTATTTTTTACTTATTATTCTACGCTCAATATTCAAATTTTCAAATACCGAAATAAAATTGACCGCAGATAAAATAAAATTTTCAAAGCATTTTTTTTAAATTAAAGTCTCGCCCAAAATTCTAATAGTCAAACGAAGAATCTAATACATATGTTACCTCATTTCTCCACTACCCTTTCCTTGGCTATTTGTCTCGGTCAGGGTGAGGAAAAATGGACGGTTTTTCGCTCCCAATCACTGACATTTTCTTTGCTAAGCACCTTTTCACTCCGTTATCATCTGTCTGAATCGTACCTCTCATAAATAGAAGTGCCTTTTACAATTCATCCTTCACATCAGTGCTGCTGCTCTGGCTCCCCTTGACATCAGAACTCTCACTACTGTGTTTAGAAGTTGTGGCTGGTTTCTGGAGCTGGAATGGGATTGATGCATGTTTCCTGAGGAACTTATAAAAGGCTACCACTGTACGATCCACATCAACAGGAATCTGCATACACAGTGAAACAGATACATATTAAATCATCTTATGATATAGTATACGAAGATCCTTGAGGATTAATACAGAAACTGTGCACTGTTGTTTCATACGTACAGGATCAGAACTCTTGTTTCCTGCTGGGTAGAAGAGAAGAGTGGGGAATCCATCAGCCTACAAAGTGGAGAAAAATACTCAGTCAAGAGTTATAGAGCAAGTGCAAATTATTGAGAACAGCAATAGCACAAACTATACTATATTCTGTCAACATCTAGTTTTAATTTGGTTTACCTTGGCCCTGGGATGCTCATTTGTTGTTCCGTCCATCTTGGCTATAACAATAGACTCAATGCTGCGAAGATGTTTAGCAAGCTTGTTGTATGTTGGTTCCAGAGCTTGGCAGTGGCCACACCAGGGAGCATAAATCTAATAATACAATAACCATTAGATTAACATGAACAAGTTCAGGTGCAAATACATGACTTGGAAACTAATGGGCTAGAATTGTACCTCAAGCAGAACATCCTTTGACTCATCCAAGACAATTTCATCGAAGTTATTCCCGACAACTATTTTCACATCACCATCATTCTGTCATCAAGTAAGCAAACATGTCAGGCATTAAATTTTGGCCAATAGAATATGGATGAACAACAAAATAACTTACGCTTTCAGGAACCGGGTCTGACTTGAGGAAAGGTTTTAGCTTGTCTTCAAGAAAATCATTTCCAAACGCCTGAGAAGAAACAAAGAATACAACATTTTAGCCACAACCTCTTCCAAGCCTTACTAAAACATAGAAGAAAGCATTTGTGCCTGTTCCATAACGTAGTAACAGAAATGTACTGAGCTCCCACAGCAAAAGGGGTAGGAAGAGTACCGTTATTTTGTCAGCAGTCACCTCTCCATCAAGCAAAAATTTTCTTCCATCGTCATTGCCTGTGTATGCAAGTACCTATGTTGGAAATTTAAATTTCATCAGTTACTTAATATACTTCTTATACAGAACGTACACAACATAACATGTGAAGAATCTCATGACTAAACCACAAGATGAAATTGAGAAATGAAGGGAAATTATTACTTTTGGGCCATCCCCACTGATACCAAAATAATCTGCAACAGGCTTCCCAACATCTTCATTATCCATTTCCACAAGAACAAAGATCAGCTGCAACAGATCATTGTACAGTAGAAAATACATTATTGAGCCTTAACCAAAACTAAATTTTGAGGGGGAAGGGTGGGTGAATGAATTATAATTAAAATCAAGGAAAATAAAATTTATTATTTCTCAATTTTTAAATTATAATCGGACTATTTCATGAACAACAAGAAATATCAAATTTGAGATATTTGAAGATTCAGCACTCAGCAATAGCAATATAAAATTTGTCTAGACTATAGAGAAAGATTGAAACAACAGAATTATTCAAGCAATATCACGTGAGGAAATATACCTTCCCCTTAAAAAGCTTTGCAGATTCTTTAAATACTGGAACTAACTTCTCTGTATCATTTGAAGAGGCAAACAGCAACAACTAAAAATCAAATTTTTAACACACAAGATTAGAAGTCAGTCACGGTCCCATTTTCAAGGATGAATTGTTGCTACATTGGAAATACAAATAATAATAATAATAATAATACAAGCAATTACCTGTTTCTTGATTTCACTTTCAAAGATTGCTGGGGCACTTTCTCTCGTGAAAATTGTAACCAAAGGAAGCTTGTTGGAGGATACAAATTCAGCTATTTCAGATTTTACAAATTTGCCATCTGCAGAGACAGTGAAAGATATAAGTTTCTCACAAAAAAAAACAGAAATGTCACTTTTTTTTAAAGGGAAGGGAGGGAGAAGAACAAGGAACAAACCAAAATGGTTCAGTTTCTCCTCCTCTTTTTTGAGCAAGATCAAAGCAGGGCGTTTAACACTTGAATCAATATGGAAAAGCTTTGCCACCTCAGGTACCACAGTTTGATAAAAATTGACACCATCCTCGAGCTTTGATGCTGCAGCTAGCTCATCACTCTCGGCACCCTGCACATTATAACAGGATAAGCATTAACCAAAGATCAAGCAAGCCTAACAATCAAAAGTATGATAGATTGAATGAGCAAAGGTCAGATAAACCAAATCTAATCCACAAAACCAACAATGACAAATGGCCCTTTTATTACACCGATTGATTTGGAAACGAAGCAGTGTATCACTGTATCTTACTTTTACACAAAACGTAAGAGAACACAATATATGCACTTGATTTTACAGTGTCATCTAGTTAGAAACTATCATATATGATAAGTTTGTTAACTTCTACATTAATTCCCTTAAAAGTCATATCTATCATGATTTCTGGTTGGTTCCTAGTAATAAAAGCCTTTTACACTATCCGTTCATAGAAATTACACTCTAAACATAAACTAATCAAACAACGAACTTAAATTATCGGATACATTAGTCTGACAAACAAGTTGCGTTTGAAAACTTACAACTAAAGAGTTCAAGAAGCCCAAAACAACTTTACTTTCGGCGGTCAATATGCGTTCAGCTTCATCCAAGGTGGTTATGTTGGCCACACCAGGTCCTATCTTCTTCTTAATCCATGTCACTATACCGTCTCTGCATTGCAATGCAGCAAACAAGTCAAACACTCAATTCCAATTGAAAATTCAAAAACAATGCCACGCCAATTGAAAGCGAAATTCCAAGATCGAAAACATGCAGTGAATTTACTTGGTTCTTTGGCCAGTGTAAGGCTTGTGAACGCCATCGACGAAGAAGAAGACGGTGGGGAAGCCCTGCACATCGTACTCATGCGCCAGCTCGTTCTCGACGGTTGCGTCGACCTTGGCCAGAACAACGCCGTCGGGCTTGAGCGCGGTGGCGGCCGCGGCGTACTCGGGCGCGAGAGCCTGGCAGTGGCCGCACCAGGGGGCGTAGAACTCGACCAAGACGAAGCGGTTGTTCTCGACGACTGTGGTGAAGTTGCGCTCCTTCAAAACGACGACGTCCTTGTCGTCGACTTCGGGCTCCTTGAAGGCCTCCTCGGTGGAGGGGTCGAAGCCGGAGAAGTCACCGAAGTCGTCGTCGTCGTCTTCATCGTCGGGATCTGGGAAGTGGGGGCGGTGCGAAGTGGCGGCGACGTCATCGGGCTCCTCGAGGAAGCTGAGATCTTCATCGTCGTCGTTGTCGTTTTGGTTGTTTTTGTTGTCGTTTGGAGAGGGTTTGTCGGAGAGAGAGAGGGAGAGGGAGGAGAAGAGAAGAAGAGTGGCGAGGGAGAGCGAAACGAAGAGTCGTTTACGAGTTAACATTGTTGATGAGATCAAGATCGATCGGAACGCCGGTGGAATATGGGAGAAATTGGAGTTAGTGAAGAAGATCGATTCACTATACCAGTAGTCAACCTTTGACCAACACCACTCTCTATAGCTCTTTGAGCTAGTTTTATAATAATAAAAAAAACATAAAAATTAATTAAAAGATTCCAAAAAATCAGACAACTAAATAGAAAGAAGTTAAAGCGAAAAAAAATATATATAATTTGATACTACTGTTTATCAATTGTCAATTGTCTCTATTTGACCGTATTTTTAATAAAATATTATATAACAATAAAATAATAATTTATTTAAGTGTTAAATTGATATATTTTACTATATACAATATTAAAATATTAAGACACTTTTTAAAATAAAAATATTGAAGAAAATCACAATAATATTTCTCATGATTGAGTGTCGTCGATATATATATAATTTTTTTAAAAATGTAACTGCACAAGTTTTCTTGATTGATGGATAAATTTTGTGTTGAGTTTTACTTATACACACGTGATATTATTAATGTGATTATAATTTTACCACTTCATTTCACAGATTTTGAGCAACATTATTGTATATATTATCACAATTGAGGTCTCTTCACAACCTCGGGAAATGTTTTCTCAACATGTAATTCTTGGGCATGTGCACCTTCTCCTTGCACATTTTCATTTTATAGAATATCAAAACATTATTAGATCTACATTGCTCTCTCTTTTATGCTGTATTATTAGGTCTATATGATTCATTAAAGTTGAGAATCATTATTGTTTATCTCAACCATATCAAATTTACGTAAATAAAAAAAAAAGCATATTAGAAAATAATGAAAAAAATAAGATTGAAAGTTTTGAAAAATTATTTTAATACCTTGGTATAAAAATGCATTTATGATAGTTTAATTTTGCAATGCATTCCATCTAGATTTTTAAAACATTAACAACTCATTTATTAAGAATCAACCAATTGTCAATTACATTTAAATAGTCTTATGTGAAACCTTTATTATTATTTTTCTTTTCTCAAGGAAAAATACATTTTCAAATTAAGCAATCAAAAACTCAAAAAATATATTGATTACTCAATTTGGCAAATCTCTCAATTAATTCAAGAATTAAAATATCAATGATTATTAATTACTAATAAGCATGAGTTGACAAATATATCTAAATATCAATGACTATTAATTATCAATTAAATTATGTATGAAGATTTAACAATGTTATCCCCTGGTCAAAAAGTATAAATGTTCTGGTTAAGAAAATTCTTGCTTTAAGTTTAAATGGTGAAAAATTGATTAAGTGTTTGCATTACCTGGTTAATAAGAAAGCTAGTCTCTTTATAATGTTTGAATTGGTGTATTCATGATATATGTGTTTTGACAAAAGATTAAGATTTTGAGTAAGTTACCTTGTCTCCTATATTTTATTGGTGATTACTTTATTTTTGTTTTTTTAGAAAATATTATTTTGACACCTTAAAAACAATTATCCATTTGACACTTCCAGTATCACAATAGCTCCTGAAGTGATAAAGGATATTCTGGTAAATGTCATTCAAAATTTAAGATTTTAGAAAATTGTTATTTAGATGAAAATTGAGATTAGGTTTGAGAAAGTGGGAAGGAAATGAAATAGGATTTAGCTGCAAGCGGGAAGAATACCTCCATTGAAACTTGATTATGCAAAATGATAAACTATAATTGGAGTATGAGAGAGTGAAATGGAAAAACTTAAGGTTTGGATAGAAGGATGAAGAGAAACTGTGAAACGGGTGAGAAATGAATGAATGACAAGATGAATGAGAAAAGAAAAATAAAGAATGGAAAAAGACGAGCGAGACCTCTAATGAAGAGAGTGAAAATATAAGATAAAATGAGAGTTATGAAAGAGACAAGAGAGAAAATATGAAACGTGGAAACTCAACATATTTAAAAAATGTTATTTTTTACCATATTATTGTCAATCCAAGATATAAGACAAAAATATGACACATGTGAATGTCAAAATAATACTACTCTTTCATTTATAATTTAAACCAAAATTTACAATATCATTAATTTTATTATTATAAGTCAATATAATATGTGAATTTCATTCAATATTTTATTCTAAACTTAGCAACTTTGAGAAATAAATGAATTACATATTAAATAAAATTTAGTAAAATAAACTACATTTTATTCTAAAGTTAAACATCCATTGCAACTTTGTGAAATAAATAAATTGCATATTAAATCAAATTAAATAAAAAAAACGCATTTTAAAATAATTATTCTCAAAGTCAAAGTAAAGAAAAAAGTTAAAGATTATATTATCCATAATAACTATTATGAATAAGTTAATTTAGAATTATCACGTTAGATCTTAGATTAACTATGCTAAAAGTCATAAATGACCATTTGAACTAGGTAATTTCTAAGTACTTACAAATTAACCTACTTAAAATCTCATAAAAAGATTCAATTTAAAAATATTTCAATGAGGTGTGATCTTTTCGAATAACACAATACACAATTTTATGAATATAACTATATATTATACTATTTAGAGTGCAATATATTTGCTTTTCGAAACTTATAATAATTTGTAACAAGAAAAAAAATTCGTGCTATATTATGGAATACTCTATCCATTAAGACTTTTAGATAAAAAATAAATAAAATTGTGCCGGATCCACAATTTTCACTCTAAATGATTTGCAAGCAACATCATTAACAATGAAGTCCCTTTCAAGTATAAAAGAGAGAGAGAGAGAGAGAGAGTACTTTTTTTTTTTTTCCAAAATTTGGCTGAAAATCTGAACATATAATCTAGCATTTCAAATAAATGGAAAGTTGAAAAGTGGTTATTTATTCCCTATACGGAGATGCAGAAAGAAATTGTGAAGGTGCAGAAAGTGTTGGAGTTCACTATTTGGGCTCAGAGTTCCTTGGGCAGTCCAACAAGAGGCCCAAGCCTGGAGAAGTAAGCGGCGAATACGACGTCGTGAGGAGCGGAGGGTTCTCCCGAAGCAAGATCGGGACAGACAGGGCATTTGAAAGAGAAGTATTGTTCCGATAAATCTGTTGCAGCGAACAAACAAAAGGGAAAGTATGATTAGCATTCTCACCCAGGTACGTCTTCCTCTACATTTAAATTTTCTGTTTTGTTTCAATTTAAAGGTGAGAACTTTAATGGTGGATTTGGGTTTGGAATAGGAACGGCTTCTGGGAGCTTCACTGGGAGTGGTATTGACGGGAGTGGTTGTGTTTGAGCAACGCAGATACATCTACGCTTCTATTTCCGAAAACCAATCTCAGGTTCTACTCGCTTTCCCCCTTCTTCCTTACCTTATTCCTATCTATTCAATTTATCTGATTGCGTAGACGGAATCACAGATACTAGATAGACCAAATGAATTCACATTGTTATTGTCTCTTGATTGAATAATTGTGCATAATGTGAAGTTTTCCGGTGAATAATTAATGATAATGAGACACAAGGTGCAGATAAGTTTTTTTTTTTTTTTTTATGAAGCCATGTATATGCATCCGCATCATAAATTATACTGGAAATTGATAAAATTTGTTATTATGGAACAAAACAGTGGATCAGAATTACCATCTAATTCAAACTTATCGAGTTATTTGTTATACTGGAATTACTTGAAAGAATTACCATCTAATTTAAACTCCACTTTCCTGACTTGCTCTATATTTGAAATACTGATCATTCAATCTATCGCGTATGGTCACCCTTGACTTGAAAATTTAAAGTTTGAATTAGATGTTTGGAGTTTGATTTGATACTTTTAAACTATAACCTTTTAGCTTTCACTCTCTACCAGGTCAGAGAACCTATATTTGGGAAAAAAACACGTTCTGAATTTGCTCATACATGGAACAAAACAGTGGATCAGACATTTGGACCTCTGATAAAGTTTCTCAGCTCACGTGGATGGTAGAAATGTTATGAGAAATTTATTTTAGTATTATCTCTTGTAATTGTGATATCAAAACATACCATACATGGCCTTATTTTTACATTGACATTTTAGATTTTTAAATGGTTGTGCACATGGACGGATCCGATGTGTTTGAACACCAATGTAATGTATCCTGCAATACTTGGGTGTTGCTTTAATATATGAATCAAGATACCTGATTTTTCTCACTTGCAGCACTACTGAATATTAGAATTTACTTATATTGTCCTTATGAATTAGCATTCCCTAGGTGCCTGTTGTCAATAAAAATGTAACTGTACTTAATGATTTATACACTAATAAGCAGTGTTTTGCTGTGATTATACCGCTTTGGTGTTTGGACAGTTTTCATGTTCAAGTTCGACGGGAAAGATATGTAAATGAATAAAACAACAGTTAAGAATTTGAATGGAAATTGACCACCTTTGTTGGGAAATTGACCACCTTTGTTGGGAAATTGATAAGAATATCAATATATCCTAAAGAATAAGTCATTTCGATGTTGTTTAACTTTGATTAAGGTACTTTGTGGAAATGTCTTCATTTATGAAATCTAGAAGTGAAACATGAAGATCTGTTTTTTTGTATGTTTCTTTTTTAAGAGTAATTTTAAATTTAGCTTTCTTTGTCAATAGAATAGTGGTAGAGGATTTTTTGTAGACTGCAGAAGATTGTATTCCTACGTGCCTGGTTGTCTGCTATATAGTTTACTGTACCAGCTGAGATTGGTCTGATTAAACGAATAGGATAAAATTTGGGTTTAGTCTCACAGACGAGAAGCCTCTCAAAACTCTGAATGTGTGTATCGTTTGTATGCTTGCAGTGGGTTCAGGATTCATGTTCGTAACTTATGTTTAGAGATGATAGGAACACCTTTTTTAACACTCCTTTCCAATACTTTCTCTTCTTGGGATCACATGAATTTCAACCAATTAGAATGTGTTGAAAGGAGATTTTAGAATGTAAGTTTTTAGCACTTTTTTCGTGTGTTTGATACTGTCCGGGTTCTGTGATAGACCTGCTATTTTGTGTCTGATCTTGCCTCGCATTGAATCTATCTTATTATTTTCAGTAGTTGGTAAGAAATTGGAAACACATGACTATAATAACTGTGAAAACATCCAAATTTGATATTAATCACTATGAAAACCGTACGTAGTTACATTGTTAATCATTAACAACTGGAAATGAAAATAGTGCTAAGAAATAAGAAAATGAGATACACATATGGTTAAGGATAAGGAAACAATTCTTGGGGAATTTAGGCAATGTAAAAGAGTATTTATGCCTTGTTCTAAGCTAGGTTTTGATGTGATTAGAAGAAAGCACATCAAGCATGAGATTGAACACTACTACTTGCTCGATTCATGTTGGCTTGGCGAGTGACCTTTACATAGTAGATTCCCATAGTTAAAAGCACAACAAAAGCAAAAACAGTGATAATGCCAGCTACACCCCCAGCTCCGATTTGTTTCCCACCTTTCTGCGTAGCTGAAGCTTTGTTTTGATATATTTGAGTGCCATCCACTTGAGCTGCTAGAGGCAGTGGTGAACATTTGGATGCTGTACATGAGTCTCTAGTCTGAGGCTTTTGGGCATTGGGATGAAAAAAATCGTATGCTGCTGGTGAAAAAGCTAGAGGGCTCTCATAAACAAGCCCATGAGGGGCCCTTTCTTGCCCTCTAGCAATAGAGAAAATTGCTAGAGAAAGGAGGAAGAGGAAGGACAAACCACTGGAACTCATGTTTCTCTGTTTTGTGTAGATCACTTGGAATCAGAGAAGGAGATAGCTTTTGGATAAAAATTGTAGGTGGTTGCCCTGGCTTTTATAAATGTGTTGAGGTTCTGAAGAAGTGGTTGTTCCCTGTACTAATTATAACAGAGGGGACATAATTGTGGATTTTGCTTTCAACAGACCCTAACCCCAAAATTGAAGCCTTTGCAATTCCCAAACTGCCCATGGCTATATGTTACACACGTACTTCAATGGCTGCACAATCACACCCCTTTAAAGATTGCCTTGATTGAAGCAGCAGTGGCATTACTGTCATAAGTGTTCTTATACAAACACAATCTATTGCTTTATTTTATAAGCTAGAGGTGGCTCTAAGAAAAATTATGCTTGTACTTGAGGAATAATGATGCCGATATCTTTATTGGGGGAGGAGGGAAGGGTAGATGGTAGAAGTATTAACTAAGTGAAGGGTCATCAATTTTATCCCACCATATGGAAAATTATCAACTTCTGAAAAAAATTGTGAGAAAATTATGTCACCTATGAATGGATTGTTCTATTATCGAAGTGAAGTCCTCACAGAAGAAAAAGGTCCACTCAAGCACTTGACAAAATAATTCTTATACTTGAGTATGAAGAAGAGTACTTATTTCTTCATGATTGTGCTTGAGTATCTTACTCTAATGCATAGAAATACAATACAGAGTAAGCACAAAGAAGGAACAAGTGGTTAAAATCATTAGAACACTAATTGGCATCGTTGCACAATTAGAGCACTAACCACCCATCTCAAGAGAATGAGAAAAATATGCATATGTGCATAGTATTCAATGCAACTGTGTATTTCAGCATGGCACTGTTAGGGTTCTCATACTTTATCATGAAAAAGTTGTGTACTTTGCTTTGTCTCAAAGTGGAAAACCAAAATTAATAATAGCATAAAATTAGCTTAGCTTAGAGGGGCAGCAAAGGGCTTGCTGGCCTGCCCCGTCACATTATTGCAAGGGCACAAAACGCATGGAAGAGTTTAATGCCAAATGCTTTGTGTTCTTCCTCAGCCACACACTATATGTGAAAATCAATAGTGATGTTAATTCAAAATCATCTCAGTTTTCATGCTTTCTCTCCTTTTCTGTGCCTCCTATTGTGACTCTCTTGTGGTAAATAAAATCACGAGTAAAAGTCTCACCTCCAATTTAAATCTTTTCATTCATGTACAGTTTTGGAAAGATCGCAATAAAACATTTGTAGCTCATATTTTATTACTAGATATATTAGAACCAATGAATGACATGTTGGAGTACTCAACTATGACTTGTTATATAGGTTTAAATGGCTTTTAGACATATACTCAACTAACTTTTAGACATTAAATGGTTTTTTTACAGGTTTAAATGGTTTTTAGACATATACTAAACTGACTTTTAGACATTAAATGGTTTTTTTACATTAAGAATCGTGAAAATAGTTAAAATAGAATACACAAAAAAACTACATCAAAAGTTTGTGAGCAAAAAAAAAAGTTGGTTTACTCCATACTTTCTTTGACGATTTCACATACTTTTTTAAGATTAATTAACTTGATCTATTATCTGTGAAAGTGAAGAAACAATTGGTTAACTCAGTTTTCATGAATAATACACATTAACAAAAAGTTCAGAAACTAACAAAAAGACGTGAGATTTTATGATAAATTAGTAAAATAATTAAAAAACTTTTAATTCGTAATAACTAAGAGGTAAATAATTTCTTAATCACCGTTAATGAAATTTATTTTAAAACTAAATTAATATTTATCCCACATTCCTAACACTGAAAATAATGTTTGTCACAAAATTCATCCATTGAATCTAAATGAAGTGGATGGTATATAAAAAAAAAACTGCGAATTGTGTACATTTTGTGAACCTTATCTTCACATAAAATATACAGATTCTTTGAGGAATGCTCTCAAGTTTTTAAATTGTTTTATTAATAAAGGTTTATGTAAAACAATCAAGTTCAATAGTTAAGGAATCACATTCTTTTAATACATTGTTTTAAATTATAGGATAATCTTTATATAAAAAACCACGCTCAATCCCAAACAGTTTAAGTTAAATAGAATAAATCCATACCAATAATGGATTATTATGTCAGGCCAAACGGGCTTTGGGCCGATTTCAGAGTGAAGCATTTTTTTTTATTTTAATAATTGCGTTTAGATGTATATTTTGTACTTCTTGAATTTTATCACTTAATTATCTTTTGCAAATTTTATCATTATATTTTTTTACACATTTTACCAACGTATAACATTTAATTTAAGATTTTTAATTATGAAAATTCGGATTCTTTCATAATTAAAATTACAATTCCAACATCAAAATTCATAAAATTTTAACAGAAACAAAAGTTTAATTATACATTTATTCTTTAGTTTGACTTTGGGCGATTTTAGTTTTTTTTTTTTTAATTAAGGCTTTGTTTGAATTGTACTGAGGAAAGGGAAACAAAAAAAAAAAGAGATAAAAAGTGGGAATTGAAGTTGTTTGGATTGAAAGGGAGTAAACGAATTTGAATGAAAAGAAAAATTTATAATAAATACGATAAAATTGTGTTATATAAATATTATTAATGTATCATTGGGTTAATTCTTTTAAGAGTGTGTAAATTACATTTAAATGGTGAATGATTATGTGGGAATAAGTATATAAATTGTAAAAGTATTTAGAAATATATAATCGGTGGGGTTTAAACGGGGTAAATAAAAGTTGTAATCAATAATAATAATAATAATGATAATAATAATAATAATAATAATAATAATAATAATAATAATAATAATACACTTAAAGTTAGATAAATAAAGTGTTGGCTATTATGTAGCTGTTTTATTAAATGTTTAGAATTTTTAAAAGCATCATAATATAATTTCAAGGTTCCATAAATTTTTAGTCTCCTACTTCAAAAGTATTTTGGTGCTTCCTTGATTGATATTAAAGAAATAAAAATAAAAATGACATTGATTGGTATAATTTTTTTAACTTTCGATAATCTCATAAGTTATTTTTATGAAATATAGCCATTATTTTTGTTTGAAGAATGATATTCAGCTTTTTTTTTTTTTAAATTCGTACAAAATGTAACTAATGATACAAAAATACCAAATATAACCATGGTCTTTGCTTAAAATTTGAGCATCATTTCTATACTTTCATTTTTATTGTCTCTGCGTTTAAATAATACAAATTTTATAATTTTAAACATTATTTTTTTTTTCTTGCTTCCAATTTTAAACAATAGGAACATGCATGAACAAATAGATGATCAGTTTATTGGGCTTATTGGGATTGGTTTGGTACAAAACACTGTAATTATTTAGTGCTTAAGCTTAATTTAGGTCCATTGACCAAAAAAGTTGGGCTTAAAGCTTGTGCCCACCATGTGTCCCCATCCCATCACATGAATTGATATATGAGTATAGACACCAAAAATATAAACTCATAATTACCGAAAAAAACAACAATAAAAACAAAGACGAGTAGAGTTGTATATATAAAATTGAAAAAAAAAAAAAAATAAATAAAACAAAAAAAAATATAAAAAAAAACACAAAAAAAATAAACTAATAATTACCGAAAAAAAAAAAAAAAAAAAAAAAAACGAATAGAGTTGTATATATAAAATTAAAAAAAAGAAAAAACTAAATAACACAGGAAAATATCTAAAAAAAAACACCCCT
>Ga0099825_1003435_pt1 | contig 21083 bp, 12 predicted proteins | sample SiratroredBW_FD_76838 | JGI IMG/M metagenome (GOLD analysis project Ga0099825, IMG submission 76838) | Root nodule microbial communities of legume samples collected from California, USA - Siratro red BW | ecosystem: Host-associated > Plants > Roots > Nodule | place: USA: California | collected... | reverse complement strand
GCCGCAAACAGGATGACGCCCAACGCCACCAAATCCGAGAGCAAAAATCTCGAATTGCTCCCGACCTAGGTAAATGGCGTTCGATGCCAATCTAACCCAAGAGCATCTTCTTTGAAATTTGCCTGACCCCGCCACCTGGAACACAAAAGTCTAATTATTCTTAAACCAATATTTCATAATACTTGGCCATCTGATCACATTAAATACTATCTATCATCAAATATCATCAAAGAACTTCTTTAACATCAGAGCACCATGTATATACCAAAATAAAATCTCAATCCAACAATTCAATTTCAATCATCAACAATCCCTACAAAAGTAATAATGAAATCTATAACTAAGTCATCATCGCATTCAGATCTTCTAACATAGAGTTCTGTTGAAAAAGTAAAACTAGCTTCCCTTGAGTTTATAAAGAGCTCCAAAATTCCTAGAAACCACAAGGATAGCCTAACCTGCACCACAGAGTCTTGATCAAAGATCTGAACATATCACTAGAATCCTAAACTAACAGAGACTCATCCTGAAGATAAAAAGACCATGTGCAGACACCATCAACCTAGGTAAACAAAAAACTCAATGATCTTTAAATTTAAAACATTGGTCACAAATAATTAAAGATTAAATTAGAATCTAAATTTATAATAAATATTAATCACGAATTGTAGAAATTAATTTGAAGATTGATTTAGAAACTTTTTTTCTAATAACAATAAAGGATAACTTCAATACTATCTATCTTTAATTTTTAAAATAGTTTCTAAATGAGTTTACACAATAACAAAATGTTTTTGTTTTAACATTATTTTTTATTTAATTAATTTTTTGTAGATTTAGGTATGATTTGGGTAGAGAGTAAGCAATGGGTAAAAGCAAATTTTAGGATGATTCTCTAATGCTCTCGTTAGACTAATCACACACTAATATATTATTACGTAGTTGGTTGTATATAACATGTGGTCATGTCGTCAATATTACTGTGTGGGCTCTTTTTAAAGTACTTTTCCTATATATATTTTTTTAAAAGTACTAAGTTTTTAGGTATCTTAAATTTGACTGTTTTTAATTAAATCTTTATTAAAAAAATTATTTTATTAGGTATTTAAAAAGTTATATTTTTTAATTGGGTAGTTATTGTTAATTAGGATGATATAGTTGTTATTTACATAAAAAAAATCAAACTATAATTTAATTAAGTGTAATTAAGGAGAAAAAATGAACTTTGAAAAGGATTTTAGGCTGAGTTCAAAAGGGAGGATGAATTGAACTTTCAAAGATTTTCACGAAAATATGAAAAGAATGAAAGTCCTTTACTAAAGCAATCAATTATGTGAATGTTGAAATCACAACACAAAAACAATCAATTGAATCGCAAAAATAATCACTTGAAAACACTTCGCAAAACAACACAACAAATATTCAATTAATTGAAAAATAGAAACAATCAATTGAAAATTTCTGGCAAAGCACAATTACACAAAATCAGTCAATTGAAAAGGGAAATCAATAGATTGAAATGCTTGAAAACAAACCAAATCTTGAAGCTGGAATCAATTGAACACAAATACAATCAATTAAAAGATTGTCACAAAATATGAAGAACAAAAAATAATCAATTAACAACTCACACAATTAATTGCAGAATTTCAAAAAATTACAACAGCAACAAAAATAATAGATTGAATCCCGAAAACAATCAATTGCATTTTCAAAAATGTAAAAGTGGAACAAATCAAATTTGCTAAGATACTAAAAAATATAATGTGATACAAACTTGAAATTACAAAAAACCAAATGCATATAACAAAATGATAGAATTATATGGTGACTGACCTTGTTATCTGAGGACAAACGAGGAGCGCAAGGTGTTATAGTTGGAACTTAAGTTGGAGAAAGGTTAGATTTGAATGGGAAAAACAATTAGAGAAGTAATTGTTGATTATGATTTCAAGAATCAAGTGGTGGAAGGAACTCAAGATAGGTTGGGGTGGGCAGGGGACGAACAAAGTGTATACGATTAATTATGGCTATAGAGTTTTGAATAAGGAGGATCAAATACAGAGTATAGAGAATTTTTAGTTGTTGTGGAGCCTAAAGACTGCTCCATCAGTGTTGGTGTGCATTTGGAGGGTGTTATTGGATAGGTTACAAACAAGGGCGAACTTGGTCAAAAGGGGAATGCGAATGGGGAATGATTGGTGTCCGTGATGCCAATAAGGTATAGAAATTGCTCAACATCTCTTTAGTCCTCATAAGGTGGTACAACAAGTGTGGGATTCGTGTAAGAGGTGGGTTGGGAGTGCCACCGCGGGACCTGAGTCTATTCCTACCCTTTCCAAAACTTCTATCTAATGGGTCAAAGGAATAGTGTTAATAGAGTGTGGAAATGAATGTGGGTGGCTATTGTGATGGAGATATGGAATCATATAAGCAAAATTGTATTTAGGGAAGGGGTTGTGGATGTTGTAGAAGTATTTTATCTAGCACAACTGAAGGGTTGGTAATGGGTTAAGCATAAAACGCCAAGAGTGACATTCTTGTATTTCGACTGGTATTTTTCCCTGTGAAATGTTTGGAATCAATGGTGTAGGACTCTACCACAGGAGGATTGAAGGTAGTGGGAGACAGGCTACTTGGCTTGGAGGATTAGTAGTGTGTTTGTGTTGCAGTTCTATGTAGGCAAGGAGATCAGAAGAAGCTTGTGGCAGGATGTAGCAGTACAGTTAAAGGATCCCAGGAATAAGCATTTTTACTTCTGTAATCATGGTGCATGCACTGGGAGAGTTAGCAATTTAGAATCTTCTTAGTGGTGCAATTTTATTCCCCTACGTAGTTAATGGGGCTTCTAGAACCTCATGTGCATCAATGTGTATCGTGTTAGTTTGATATTGAATGGTAAACAATTTGGCTTGCTCCATATTTGGATTAGGGAATAGTGTTATGTTAAACATTGTATATTCCCAAGACGTTTATGGTTTGTATAAGGTTGGAACACCCCTAATGTGTTCCTTTATATTTAATTTATTGTTGGATGTTCAAATAAAAATGTAGAGCAAAATAAGCAATTACGTTGTTCACAAAAAATCAATCAATTGAAAGTCGAAATCAATTAATTGAAATTTTGACAGATTCGATAAAATTGCACAGAATCACATACAAATCAAGATAGGATCAAGAGAGAACAAGAATACCAAGAATTATACTAGTTCACTCTTCTTCAAGAACTACATCCAGTCTCTTTTCCAACAAGCAAAGAAATTTACTCAAGAACACAAAGTTCAATCAATATACAACACAATACACTTGCACGCTACAAGAATCCCTCTACATCTTGCAAAAAACCACCTCTGAACCCTACAGAGAATACAAAACCAATGCAGAACCCTACTGCACACCTACAAATGTAAACTCCATACAATTTGTAGTCTAAACACTCACAAATACATGAAAATTAAACAAATCGAATTCAATTTTGCACAACAACAGTCTTATGACAATAAACCATAAAGACAATATACAGTTGCGACTTATATTGGAAAGAAAAATAAAAATCCACTCAAAGATGTTTCACATGTAACTTAAGTCATGTAATCAATAGAAAAGTAAGAACATGCATGTAAGAGTGTGGAATTATGTTTTTTTTTTGTTCGACAATAGGAATAATGTGTGAATTATTCTACTCCTTTTCTTTGATTCATCTATGGTTCGACCTATGTCATTTTGCTTTTGTTCTTATATTTCTTACTAGTTTTAGACCATAGGGTCATGTATTTTTTTTTTCTCCATTCAGTTTTGCAAACAATTCACAACTTAAGCTCAATTTCTACTCCAAATTAGGTAACAAGTGTGTATATCATGTTCAAGCAAAAGATTCAACTCAAAAATTGAAGGAAATGTAATATAAACCTCTCACCCTACTACAGGTAATTAACAAAGAAAAGTTTTCAAAACTTTGCTTAAGAACTACAAGCAAAGGAGAACTCAAATCAATAAGAAAATCAAACTAATAAATTCATTTCTCATGTTCTATAGTTTTAGAAAATTTGTGCAAAAATTTAAGGGCTACTTCTAAGGAGATGAAGAACATGTAAATGAATTACACAAGACTATAAACAACTTATGAAGATTCATAAAATTAAAGCTAAGTAGTACATGTGAAAAATGAAATCAAACTAGATCAAAGGATTAGGCAAAAACATGTTATAGAATTCCTACACACATGCAATTTATTCAAGGCAATTGGAACAAGAAATTGAATCAATTAAGAACGAAAATAAACACGTCTAAAAGAAATTAAACAAATCTAAACACAAAGAAAATATGAAAAAGACAAAAGAAAAACAAGAAAAAAAAGGAGGACTTATTTCTTAAAGACCTCTAACAATGGAAAAACACCCTTCTTGTCAAGAAGTGGAAGATAAAAAATTATTAAAACTTTCCAACCTTTAAAAGAAGCTTAGATTTTCTCCTTCCGAGCAAGGTTCCTTGGAGAGATTTGAGAGAATGGAGAGAAGATTACTCTCATTTAAGACCTTAAGAAAACAATGAGACAAGCATTTAGCAAATCAATCCTCATTCAAATAAAAGGTACTGGAGCAAGGGGTCTTATTTATAAATACATAAACCATGTGCACTTGATGAGCTAAGGAATATGCGACTAAAAAAGGCCAATAATGGCAAGGGTTAACTAAGGAGTGAATGCAATGTCCAAATTAGCCTAGAAATGGCATATTTCACATAGTGTGAAACTTCATGCTTCCAAGCTCTCTTTTCACTCTCTTGGATGAATTTTGGCCATGCCTCCTAGACTTTTTGGTTGACTTTTTAAGCCTATATGAAGACCCAAAGGAAGCTCACTTATGCCTCAAAAATATCCTAAAAAGAATACAAGAGAAACTATACCTATATAATTTGTATAAGACCAACAAAGGAAAAAAATCATAGTATTCTACTCTTCAAGTATAAAGTCTTCCTCCATGAGACCTCACCTTCTTTCCTTTTAGCCAATGTTCTTCAAGCTAGACGGTTTATATAATAACTCCTATAAACATGATTAGAACATCTTAACCCCTTGAAATTAGGGAGTACACATGGATAGTTCGTTAAAATTAGGAAGATGTAATGATTACATGTGAAAAACTATGATAACTTGGAGAAGGAAGCACATGTGGCAGTTATGAGGAGTTTCAACGGACACAAAAGATGCTTGAAAGCTTGAAGACTCAAGTAGAAGAGTCTAACTAACCCATGTGCAAATGAAAGTGACATGTTATAGTTTAGAAGCTCTAAAAGACATCCTAACATAGAAGTTTTCTCAAGTGTTATCCATCTAGTTTTGACCTCTCCCAAGTTCCCCTTAAAACTAAGAATTAATCATGAACAAATCTCTAATCTCATATTCCAAAGCCTTGAGTCTTTCTGTCGAGAATCTCCCTTGGAATATCTCTCTTATTTCTTCTTATTTGTCTTTCGTTATCATGCTTCTTATTTTTATTCCATTAAGCTCCTCTTCTCTTTATTCAACAATCTATTCTTCATCCTTATTTACATTAATATTTGTTCCATGTTAGATGTAAAAGTAAGACTGCAGAGTATTGTATTGTCTGTCAGATAGAACTCTTGCATCTTACATGATATGTTGTTTGTACAAGGCTATCGTCTTGCAAACGGAGTACAACCATGTTTTAAATTTAATTGTTTATAATACTTAATCAAAATATTATGATTTTGAAATTTTGCCTTAACAAAAATTTTATACTCTGATGTAACATTTATACCAAAGTTGCTTTGGAATGAAAAGTTAAAAAGATATATATAATATGATATAATGAGAATTTAGTATATAATTCGAAAGTTTGACAACCGATCAAACTTATGCTTAATATATATATATATATATATAATTTTGAAAGTGTGTATGACATTAAAATTGTTTCGTAAAAACTTGATTTGTTGAACATGTCTTTCAAATGTTTGAATTGTATTTCTTTTAAGTACCAATAAAAAAAAAGGAGATTGTTAGAGAAAAATTCAACATCCATAATTTTATTTAAGTGTCATTATAAAAAAAATTAGTTTTAACGACAGTTAAAATTTGTTCGTAGTGCCAAAATTTCGTCAATAAACAGAAATTTTCAACATAATTGCAACGATGAATAATTTATCAATAAAATTCTTGTTAAAAACTTTACTAAAAAGAATATTAAATTTATCAATAATTATTGACGAAAATATTCTTTTTTAAATCTATCCGTAAGTATAATAGTACTTTTTTTATTACTAATCATATTATTATTTTTATTAACAATGTTATTATTTATTATTATTAACTTTTTATAAGAAGAAATATAACCTAGACCATACTGGATAAACTTTATAATCATATTAATTATTATTATTACTCTTATTATTCTTATTAAGATTATTTTGATTATTATTAGTAATAATGATAATAATATTAATAACACAGTAATTATTATCAACCTTTTTTATTATAATTACCACGATAACTATTACTCTTATTGTTATTATCATAATTATTTTCATTATTATTATCATAATTTTTTTATTTTATTAACATAATAATAATAAATTTTATTTTTATTATTATTATTTGTCAAAGGTATTACTATTATTACTATTATTATCATAATTATTATTTTTTTGTATTTAACGCTCAATTTATGGATTGATTTCATTGATGGATAATTTGACAGTTAATTTACCAACAAATAATTTAGCTCTCAATTTTGTTAGTGGATAATTTGGCACTCAATTTATCGACACATAATTTGGTAATTCAATTTACTAGCGGATAATTTAGTCATCAATTTACTGACGGATTTTTCTGATGGACAATTTGGTGTTCAATTTTATTGAAATTTTACTGACATAATTATTTAGTAGTTAATTTACCGACAAGTTTTACCAAAGGATAAACATAGATATTATAAAATTGATTATTGTTATTCTGTTAGTAGTTTTTTCTTTGGTAATGATATTTTACTGTCACATACATATTCATTTGTAATTATCTGTTTGTAAATTCGTAATTTCTTGTAGTGTGTTGAAAACAACTAAGTATAAAACATGATCATGATTCATTTGTAAGACAATAATTTTAGTTTAACAACAAATCATATAAGAAGTATGTGTTTCGTCTTTTATATGATACAACACTGTGTTATCTTCTTTTACATTTGATAAGCGTGGATATGCTCAAATGATACAAATGTAGAGTTAAGCTAACTTCTTATTACACAAACATATCTTTGTTTACTCTATGTTGTAGGGAACGTTTGTTGCTTTTTCGTTTGTCAAGAAGGTCTACTCAAGCATAAGTAAAGTTAATGATCTCATGGATGAAGAGTTAAAGTTACTTTCTTTAACAACTCCCTCACGCTACTATTGTCAACTTCGAAAGATTATCTGCTTCGTGCAACTATGTCTTTTAGACAAACTCAAGCAAAGACATATTGTCTAAGAAGAGATAAGTACATCTAATTATTTTGAAGTTATGTAAAGAAGAAAAGAACAATTAATGTTGCATGGAGTACATTTAATGCTTCCTTCAAAATAAAGCTTATTAGACGCAACAAAGACATTCAAGTGAGTTGAAGCTTCTTAATAACCAAAAGTGGATTTACAACAACTATATTCTACAACGCCTATCTAAATTCATTCATCAAGAAGAAGGAAAAGACAAAACGCGTTGCATAGTATTGAAACACTACATCTGCACCCTTAGAAGCTTCATAGAGAATGTTGTTTGTGTCCATTTAGCAAACTAGAAAAGAGTGTGTAAACCTTGTATAGGTCAAAAGACAACATTCCTCTCTAGTGAGCAACCTCACGATATTGATCACTCCTTAGATAACTTATTTATCTTAGTCAGCAATGACTGTTGAGCAAAGAATTCTCGGTTATTAGCTAGGAATGACTGGTGTTTAAAGAATAATTGTGTTAGCTAAGAGTGGTTGTGTTCCAAAGACTAATTGTTTTAGCCAAGAGTGGTTATGGTATAATGAATACTTGTTTTAACTAGGAGTGGTTGCAGTCCAAAGAATACTCTTTTTATCCAGGAGAGGTTGTGATCCAAAGAATATTTGATTTATCTAAGAGTAAACATGTTTCAAAGAATACTCCTTTTAGCTAGGAGGGGTTGTATTCCAAAAATTGTTTTAACTATGAGTGAATGTGGTTCAAACAATACTCAATGAGTTAGTCAGGAGTGAGTATGGGCCCACATAATACTTAATGGGTTATTGTATGAACCAAAGAATACTCATTTTACACTTCGCAGCATTATCCTAACGAGTGAAACTCAATTTGTTAATTGAGAAATAAACATAATCTGCTAGTTAGGTTGAACGAATCAGTATAAAAATATTGTGTGTACTTTTCCTTTCCTTTATCTCTTTTATTTTAAAGTTTACTATTATCTATACTAATCTAAAAAAGAGAGTCAATGTAAAAATTAAAGTTTAGAAATCATTTTTAAACAAGTGAATTTTTTAAATTAAAAACTATGTCTAACATTAGACACAAATCATTATTAAGAAAGACATTGACAAATTTTCTGTCCTATAAAACTATGATCTAAGTTATCATCATTAACCAATATTTTTAAAAGGTCTTCAAAATTTTTTACAGTACAATTCAATCATTCTTTTTTATGTTTTTTTTTTTTCATATTCATGCATGTGTATTTATACACACATACATGCATAAAATAAGTGAATTTGTTAAATGAAAAACTACGTCTAACATATCACATTAGTCATAATCATTATTAAGAAAGTCATTGACAAATTTTTTGTCATAAAATTATCCGATTTATCATCATTAGATAATATTTTCTATACTCTTATATATATATCATATTCCACATTCTTCTGCTTCATATAACAAATTTAACTTGCATTTTTTATGGATGATTGAAATTGTATTCATGAAAAATTTCAGTCGAATTGAGAATGTTGGAAACTGGTAATTTTTTTCTTTTTAAAAAAATAGCTAATAATAGATTAACGTCTGAATTTTTAATTATATGAAAAGCATACAAACAACAATGTTTAATAACACGTGCATTTTTAACTTTATGTACAACGAAGAGTCTCAATTAGCCACATATGCAACCTTATCTGAGCATTAATTACCATACCACTTTTGTACAGACACCTTAAAAGGGTCTTTCGTTGTATTTCATAAGCCAAGATAGTCAAATATATTTATGTGAGATGGGTTGAAACTAAAAGCATTTTATCAATTTATAACCTTCAGAAGGAAGACCATTATTAGGATATGTCAAGTCAGACTTTCACACACAGTAACAAAAACACATTCAACCATACTGTTAAACTATCTCGTTATCCTTACTTAAATAGAGACTTCATTAAATAAATATTATAATATATCTCATTAGTATTGATTTGGCTGAAAGTATATTTAGTAAATATTAAATTTGTATTTTATTAATGTCAACTTGATTGATACTATGATAAATTAATATAAAAAAATATAACACCTTAATGTCCACTCGTTCGATGCTAATTTACTCATTAAAATTAATTTTAAACGTAGTGATAGTTTTAGTGTCAGTTAAAATGAACTTATTATAGGATCTGTCTAAAAAGATTAGCATTCATATTTGAGTCTATTTGAGCTCAAAACATTTTCAATTCGAAGTGATGACTTTTAACCCATATTAATTACCTGTTTACTTATCATGTATCAAAAATTAAATGTCTCTATAATATTTAGCCAAATAATTTTATTAGGAATCATTTAATATAATTATAATTTTTAGGATTCATAATCAAAAATTTTAGATATAAAAAACTTCTCGTGTATTAAACACTTTGAGAAAATATTCGTTGAAAAATTTATATGTTTGACGTTGTCAATAGAAGAAACAAATACGTTATAATTAAAAGTACCAATTTATTTTAAAAATTTACTTTTCTTTCATGATAGGTATATCAATCATTTAGCTTCAACTTTTCCATTCTAACATGTATGTGTAGCTAATGCTAATTACCTTTTTTTCTATTGTATACATAAAATAAATGTCTCTATAATTTTTAGCCAAGTAATTAGAAATGGCTTCATTATCTATCATTTTATAGAATCATAATTTCTAAGATTCATAGTTCTCATAATCATAATTTTTAGATATTACAAAACGTATCAAACACCTTTGAAATATTCGTTAAAACTTATGTATATTGAGAAATAAATTTAAGAAGAAATATTCGTTAAAAACTAAATATATTGAGAAATAAGTCTTTTTTTTTTATTCTAATGTACATTAAATACATACGATATCGTATTGGGTAAAATCTAGATAAAGAAAAATTGACGTTATAATTAGAACTATGTTAAAAAAAAACACGATTTTTCTTTTATATGTATAAAATTTAAAAAAATTAAATGCTTGTACTTTTATATTTTTATTTACTTTTAATATTAAGATAATTTTATGTAAATTAAATTATTTTATATATTAAACTATTTTATATTGATTATTTTATTGGTCAAACTTCTCATTGATATGGAGGATTGCATTTTTTTTATTTTTTTCTTAAACATAATTTTAAATTGGCTTGCATTTGCTTATGTAATACTTCATTTTGTTGAGACTCGTGAATATTGTTTCCTTTTTCTTATTAAACATTTTAAATGTAATTAATATAATTTAATTACATCTTATTTTATTTATTCCTTTAAAGATATCATTGAACAGCAATGTATTTTATTTGTAATCGTGACTAACATTAAGTTTTATTAATTAAACTAGTTTTTGACATTTACAGAAAAGAACTGTATTAACATTTAAGTTGTAAAAACAAGTATCATACAGACTATGATTTAAAAAGAAAAATGAAGTCAAAAATAATGAAAATTGACAAACAATTTATACTTATCATTATATGTTCTAATTTTTAGCTTTTATCTAATTTACATTTAAGTTAAAATAAGTGGGTGAATCACGCATAACGAAATTATTTTAGGTGAAACAATATTGCATCACACTTATTTAAATTTTGTTATTAAGGAAGAAAAACGCAAGACCAGGAAGAAAATATTCATTTTTTTTTAAACAATGGAACAATAAAAAAGCTACATTTATTCACAATGAAAATTGAAATCTTTTTTTTTTTATTAGCTCGATCCATGTAGTTCGTAAATATATACATATATTTGCAGCTAGAAATTCAACCCTAGAGTTTAGAACATAAATGGCGTCGGAGAAAAAGTTGGTATCATCGTCGGCATGGAAGCTCCTGACCTGCAAATTAGACCAAAAATAATTTCAATATTTTAGCCCATCTAAAACAATGAATTCTTATAAAGTTGTTTATAGGTTTAATAGTTTTTTCAATCAATTTCATTTTCCTATCTTAAAATGTTCTCTATTTAATTTCATTTGTAACATGTGACATTGTTCTTCATGTAACTCATAAACAAGTCAACTTGAAGTTAATATTTTGTGACAAAATTCCATTATTATAATCCCATTAAACAAACTAATAAAAATTGTTTATATAATATTTATTATTAGGTTGTTTAACTATTAAAAAATGGATTTAATGAGTATAACTATGTAAGAGAAGTGATAAATAGTTGTACTTTATCGTTTGAGTAAACGTGGCTGTTTCATTTTTTTTTTCTAAATATAAAATATTTTTCTTCTAAGATTGATTTTTAAGTGTCGTGGAAGGTGTGTGCTTTCTTTTAAAAGAAATTTGTATTAACAATTTGGAATTAGTTAATCCTAGTTGTAAATTGACATTTAAATTGTACAAAGTCACAAGTTATTAATGGATTTGGCGTGAAATAGGGGATACTAGTATTAGTTAAAGTCAACTATCAACAATGATATATTCAATGCATAAAATAAATATAACGTGGAACTAAAGTGATATTAAAAAATAATTAACGTAGCAGCCACCGGCCCACTAATTATATCTCCAAAATAATTAATTTTTATTTTTCATAAATAGTCGTCAAAAAAATAATTAATGGAATGTAATATCAGTTATACCCAACACTTTTTATTCATAAATTTTCAATTTTTCTTTTCTAAATCTAACACATTTTATTCATAAATTTTCAATTTTTCTTTTCTAAATCTAACACACTGACCTGATTCTTCAGTTTAGAAGTCATTGAAAAAAATAATCCAGTAGGCTATTTCATTTTATCATTATTTATTTTGGGCATAATTATATTTTTGTCTCCTAAGTCGTGTGAGGCTCATTTTAGTTTCAAAACTTTACGTTACAAACTGATAATATTTATTCACAAAATTAAAAAAAAAAAATCTCATTAGCTTATTGTTCAACTTTTAATGATTTTGAACATGTAAAAATTCAATTAAGTATTCTTTTATATAAGGTAGTTGTAACAAAATTACATAAGCCAATGAAAATAGACAAATTAGTTTATTTTTTGCATTGAGAATCATTTCATAAAATATTATGGAGAGAAAACAAGATATAACTAAATTATTTTTTATAGATTAATATCCATAGTTGATATTACTTTTTTTTTTCGTGCGGATGGAGATACTCTTAAGTTATTAGATGGGAAGCCATTTAAATTTTATTTAATTTAACTAATGTGGTTTCATATTTTATTAATTAATATTAAATCATTTAATACTTTACATTAAATGTTATGTTTTAACGGTTGGAGTGGTTGTATTTCGCGTAAATCAAAATCAATTTCACTCACCCGTAACCGTCACTGTAACTGCGGTAGCGAACCTTGGCGGTGGTCCTCTTCTTCGCGTCGCTGGCGAGGGACGCCGCTGTGTCGTTCCGGGAACTTTCTCTCGACAGTGTTGAGCCGTCCTCTGAAATCGGCCCCAGGGACGGCCTCCACTCCGCCGAGCCCATCCTCTGCTTCTTGCGGCCGGAGCGGCGAACAGAAACGGCGGCTGCCATCGCCGGAACAAGCGACCTCTCCTCATCGAGCGGCGAAACGGCTGGCTCCGGCGTGCGCTGCATGGGCAAGCCACAGCACAAAACGAATTCGAAGAGAAACCTCATCTCTTTTCTTTTTTCTTTTTCTTCGGTGATAATTTTTCCTTTTGTTGGAAGAAAAAGAAAAAGAAAAAAGAAACCAGTGGGATCGGAAGATATTAGAGAGAGATTCTGTGTTTGAGAGAGAAGAAAAATGGAAGGGATTGATCCATTGTTATATTGAAATTGAAGAGAGAAAAAAATAAAAAAATGATTTTTTGTTATGCTTGTTGTTTGCGAATGACCGGGTTTTGCTTTGTGGCGCTGAGAAACCCAGTTTTATAGCTATTCTCCGTCAGTCATTTTGTCGTTATCCGTTGCAATTTAACATTTGCCCCTTCCATTTCAACTTTATTACAATTCCTACCCTTACCTATTAATTTTTCTCTTAATGTGAAGATTTTACCATTTAAACTTTTAATTTTATTGTCGGGTATTTCCGGTTTTGTATATTTTTGTGAGTTTGTTAAATATTTAACAACTTGTTGGAAATAAATTAAAATATTAAAACGTTATCCAGATGAATAAAATATTATTATGGAGTATATAAAAATTGTATAAAATATATATTTAAATATTTTTCTAATAAAAGTTATATAAGATTTTACTTGATACTCAAATGATATTCTATAGTTTAGAAGATTTTTTTATGTTTGATTTACTTTTTAAGAAAAATATATTATCAGAACCAATGTTTGTCGGTAATGTTTTTTTTTTTCTCTTTAAGTCTCCTATAAGATATTCTCAATAAAAAAGGTGGGAATTTAACTTTTCCAAATTAAAATAACATTTTTGAGAAAAAAAAATACAGCACTTGTTTAACCATTTAATATAGTAGTTCCTCTTCTTCTTTTTATTTGTTTTTTATTTTTTTATTTTATTTAAACACTAAAGAATACAATATTTTTTTATTATAGTAAAGTAGTTGAGTAATTTTCTTTTTATTAATTTTTTTCTCCACCCACTCCATAAATACATGCTTAAATTATTAAAATGTTAAAAGATACATGATGGTATAATTGATAAAAAAAAAGTAATTCATGTGATACTAAATTTTGTAAATAATAAAGAAATAGAAACAATTTTTTTAAATTTAAAAATAAATTTATAAACATCAAATTATAACTTTTAGTAAATTTCCAAAACATTTATGTACATATTACATATTTTTTATTAACTAATGAATTATAATTTTAATATTTAAGATTCTTAAGAATAATAATTACTAGATATGAATTTTTTTATCTTATATTAAATATATTTAATAAAAAAATTCTGAATTGTTGTATAAAATTGAATAAGAACATAAAAAGATCACTATTAAGCAATTAATGTTGATGGCTATATTTCCTTAAGGTGAAATGTCAATATGGTATTTTCCTTTTTTATTTATAAAACTTAAATTAGAAGTGGAGTTTAACTTCTTTTTTCAATCCTCTTCAAGTATAATAGTTTTATTAATTATTTTAGATTGAAATATTTTAATTGATATGAAGGAGAAAGATTATTGAATTATCCTTTGGAAGTCATTATCATTCATTCTAAGAAAATACCTGGTGGTAACGTGGCTTTTAAGATCTATATTTTCAAAGTTTTTGATATTCTCAGTTAGGAATTTCTCATTCAGGAGTGTGAAATCAGTTTGGCTTTTACCATAGTTTCCTGTAATGGATTTTGACTACCCTTTAGTCTGCTAAGCTTTCTATAAGGTTTAATGATAGCTTAATTGGTTACTTTCCTTGTAGTAGAGGGGTCACATAAGATGATCCTCTTTCTCTTTTACTTTCTTATATTGTTAAAGAGATCTTCAATAGGGGCATAACCAACCTTATTCTAACCAAGCATATTCTTCCAATAGCTAGTCCTAAACGCTTCAATAGGGGCATAACCAACCTTATTCTAACCAAGCATATTTTTTTATTTTTCAGGGCCAATAAACGCTCCATTTCTAGTCATATGAAATTTTTACATTCTTACGGTTTAGCTTCAGGTTAATGGATAAACACTTCAAAAAGTCATTTCTTCACTGTCGACACTACTCCTAGTTTCCTTTCTAAGATTAAAGATGTGCTTGGTTGCAGTAGGGATACTATTCCCTTTAATTATCTTGGAGTTCCTATTTTTGTAGGTTCTCCTAAAGCTAGGTTTCTTCAACCTCTTGCAGATAAAGTCAAATTTAAATTGGCGTCTTGGAAAGGGAAATCTCTTAGCATGATAGGAAGAGTAGAGATTGTTAACTCTATTATTTATGATTCTTTATCTTACAAATTTCAGATTTATAGGTGGCCCTCAAACCTTCTTAAGCTTATTGATAAATGGGTTAGAAACTTTATTTAGACATTTGATATAAATAAATAGGGTTCTGTGACTGTTAATTGGGGTACAATTTGTAATCCTAAGTCTGAGGGTGGGCTTCAAGTTGTTAATTTTCAACTTGAAAATAAAGCTTATCCTCTAAGGCTTGCTTGGGACTTTGCTTACAATTATCGCCCTTGGATTTCTTTAATGAAGGCCCGATTTCTCAAATCTAAATATCAGAGAGTTGGGTCCTTCTTTTCTTCCTCCATATGGCCTGGTATTAATGATTGGTATGATACCATATTAGAACACACTTTTTGGATTGTTGGGAGAGGTGATAATATAAATTTCTGGAATGATCTTTGGTGCTATGAGAAATGTATCTCTCTGCTTGCACGTGTTTCTTATGCCAAAAGAATTAAATTGAAAGCCACTATGACTCAAGGATGGAAGGATAGTGATTCTTGGGATCTTTCTCCTTCTTTTTTAAATATTCAAGGTCTGCATAACTTATGTTATATTTCTCTGACCTCTTGGGAAGATACTCCTAATTGGATGCTGGAAGACTCTGGTTCTCTCACCTAGAAGACTGCCAAAAAGTTTTTTAAGGATTCTAATCCTTCTTGTCAACAGGGTAAACTGATTTGGACTAGTTCTATTCCTCCCTCGAAGACTTTAGTGCTTTGAAAGGTTTTACATCATCAGAGGTTACCTGTAAACAAAGATATTCAAATTAGAGGTCTTTTTTTTGTATTCTATGTGCTCTTTGTGTAGGAAACTAATAAAAATCTCTTTTTCATCTTTTCTCCGATTGCTCTGTCACCTCCTAGATTTGGAATTATACCAAACAAGTTTTTCTTGAGTTCCCTCCTCTTTCTATTAATGATATTATTGATTTCTTAATCTTTGCAGGGAGTCCCTTAGTTAATCTTGTTAGGTTGGCAACTATTACTTACTCCATTTGAATTATATGAAGGATGAGAAATCATACTAGGTTTCAAGAAAACATTTCTATCTGCTTGACTATCCAGACTGTTAAAGGTCTCATTAGAATGACGAGTAATTCTTCCTGGAAACACATGCGCAATGACATTGTTGACTTCTCTTATTTGAAGTTTTTTTTATATCACCACACGTTGCCGAAAAGAAATCTCTCCTATTCAGGTTATTTGAATTTCCTCATATCAATTGGGTGAAGGTCAACACCGATGGTGCTGCTAGAGAGTGTTCGGGATTTTCGGCATGTGGGGGTATTTTTTGTGGTAGTAGGGGTGAATATATATGTAGTTTCTCCTCTTTCATTAGGATACAAAAGTCTTTTTATGTTGAGACTATGGGAGCTATTTTGGCCATTGAGCTTGCTTGGAGTAAAGACTTCAGACTTATTTGGCTTGAGTGTGACTCTTCCATGCTTTGTCAAGCATTTAGTTCGTTTAATCTCATTCCTTGGTCTTTGAGAGGGAGATGGAGAAAGTGTATAAAGATATGTAAAGAAATTGAGTTCAAAGTTTCTCATATATTTTATAAAGGAAACTATTGTGTTGACAAGTTAGCTTTGTTGGGTTTCAAGAATAAGTTAGATTTTATATGGTATGATGATTTACCTACTATTATTAAATTGTATTTTTTTCATAATATGTATTAACTTCCTCTTTTTCGTTTTGTTTAGCTTGGTTGGGAAGTATTTGTCTAAAAAAAGTTTATTAAATTAGAAGATAAAAATAATAATTATGATAAAAATAGTTTTTAAAAAATATAAATTTAAGATAAATTTATTTATGTCAACTAAATTACTTTCCTTAATCATAATAAATAGGAATAGAGGAACAATATGATAATACATGAATTTAATATCATTGTATTAATTTTTTTTTTCTTTTCATCGTTAATAATTGTTGAATGTAATTCTTTCGTTTATTTTCTTGATACGCCTTATTAAATATATAATTATCTATACTGCTATTACATAATTAATAAGAATATATGAAAGCTTAAAAGATTATATAAATTAACTATTTTTCTTAATTTATATAATTTTATTTAATGTGTCTTATAATAGTAACACGAGAGTAATCGATACTATTGGAGACATTCAATATTTTTAAATAAAAAAATATTTTTTAAATATTTTTACTTTATTTTCAAAATTGCATCATGCATTTCTAAATACATATTCGTTCAACAAGTAATCACTCCTAAATCAAAAACACGTGGATGTAGAAAATACTTCATAATCTAAGATAAATTAAACAACTAATAATATGATACTCAAATCTGACAAAAAAAAATAGTGTTAAACATAAGGAAAAGAAAAAGCAAATATATTTTTATCTTTATCTTTCATCCTCTTCTTTATTTATTTTGTTTGTCTTTTATTTATGTTATCACTTTAGATACTTTATATATTTTTACTTTAATTTCATTTTGCGTTATACATGTAAACTGGAATTTGATATTTTTAGTTAAATTTTTGAAGACTATATCTCACAAATAGATATATAGGTAATCTTAATATATTTTTCTTTATATGAATTTTATAATATTAATACAAAATAAAAGAAAAATATTTAAACTAAAATAAACTTAGTCTCTCTATATCTTAATGGAAAGTCTCAACACCTGTTAAATATTCACAATTAGCACAAATTTAAAAACAAATCATCACATAAAACTTAAAATAAGTTAAAGAGTTTTGAAAAACATATTCATAAATTTAAATTCTTATTTCGAATAAACTACAAACACATCAAGCTTTTATAATTCATCTTATACATCACACTATATTTATCAATTATCTACAATAACTCAATCAATTTCTCATGTTAGAAAATTCACAGACTCGTATACCCAAACACTCGACTCTATTTTCAGAAGACCTCCTCAAAAACAATTTCATATAGATATACTCAATCAAATCTCATATACAGGATTAATCCCTATGTTATATTTCAATCAGATCATATTTAAAACCTCAGTCATGGTCATATAAATTTCCTTTGACTCTCACAATCTGATTGAACAATCTTATTCTAATCACTACCAAGAGTTTAAAAGTTACTCCCGATCGTCAATATAATGAAGGATGAAGTCAGAAATACACAAAGAAAGTAAAAAAGAAGAATGAAATCTATTATAAAGAAATCATGGTTATGTTAAAATGAAAACTAAATAATTGATTTTTTTATTTATATAAATTATAATATTAAAATATTCATTTGTCATTCTAGTTATACCACTTCAATCTATTACTATTTTCTAGGTCCTTACAATATTTACTTTACTTAAATTCAAATTTTATTCTTCCATTCATTTATTTTCAACTCATTTTCTTACATTCAATCATTTATATATTATTTTCAATTTACATTTTAGCCATCTCTACATTTGTTCCTTTAGTGTTATTTTACACTTTTTTTTATTTAATTTGTCTTGTTTTACATTTTTCACTTTTTTTTTTTCAATCCAAACTTGGTTTTTTATTTTATAAATATTGTTATCTTAACGTTGTAACACTACAAAAAAAAGAAAACAAAAATTATCGACGAGACAAATTTATCGGAGACACTCAAAATCTGTCGGTAAATTGATTATATGTAAATTTACCGACAAATTTTTAAGTCTGTCGGTAATTACCGACATATTTCTGATCTATTGGTAAATCCGTCGGTAATTACTGACAGACTATTCATCGATAAAATCGTCGATAATGATATTTTACCGACGGATAAAGTTCCATCGATAAAATTTTGTCGGTGATTTAACTTTTTCTTGTAGTATAAAGCTAACAAAAACAATTAATTAATTAAATAAATAAATATAAATGATGAGTTCACAATAATTAAAAGTGTGAATTTTAATTCTTCTAGTAATAAATTAATTACTTGACTGATTGTGTTTCTTTAAATATTTAGATAGCTCAATAGAAAATTGTATTGTAAGTTAAAAATTATAGAAAAATGTTACTTAAAAAAAAGAACTCGCAATTATATTTGATTTTTTTGTAAGATGTATAGAATATATTGATAGGAATAGAAACTATGACGATGAGTGTTTATTAAAGACGGGTGTTAACGTGTGAATTCAATATAAATAAACACATATAAGTAGTTATTAGGATTAGTTAAGTGTTCATTATTTAGACTATGGATAATGATGGATTTTTTTAACAAATATAATCCTATTGTTGTTAGTAGATATAATGATAAAAAAGCAAAGAGAGAAAGGAGAGTCTAATGGTTGACACTATCTTAAAAAAATAAAAATAAAAACATTTGATGTGACCATAGCATATAGAAGAATATTGTCAAAAATAGGTACATAAATAGAAACTTTATGTATCTTTTGGGTGGTAAAAAGGAGAAAAAAACTTAAATTTTTGTAACTTGAATAATATATGAATGAATGAATTTTTTAGTTACTAATTCGATTACTGATAGTGATCATTTTTTCAGTTACTAATTTCAGTAATCGATTTTTTCGGTCACTGATAGTGATTGAAAAAATCGATTACTAATTTCAGACATTATTTTAGTAGTACATGTCCAAGGTTTGAAATAAGAGCTGATTGGGATAGGTCCATAAGGATTAACAACCTTGCCATATGAGGATGACTGATTCATTTGTGGACTGTGGCTATACCGTTTTCACAGTTGAAAGATATTATAATAAGTGCAAATCTCTAAGTCTAATTTAATGGACAAATCAAGTGTCTATGTATGTGGGTGAGTAAATTTTTGATATGGATAACATTGATGATGAGATAATTATAGACACTTGATTTGTTATTATATATATAATGAATAAAAAAGCAAATGGATGATATATTTTTCCCATGGTGATACTTTGACACCACTATTCATTTTTCACACTCATTTAACACCAATATATATTATTATTTTATTAATATAAATTTTTTTTATTAACCAAAAATAGTGTCAAATAGAAATATAAGTGAATAGTAGTGTCAAACTAACATTTTCCATATATTTTACTGTATTGATTTAGAGTCAGTCATCTTGAAAAAAAGTTTTAAAATTGCTAGTTATGTCATGTTTATTTTAAAATCTGTTATGATTGTATGTTATACAGAAATATATGATGTGACAATTAGAGAAAAATTTATTTATTTTTGATGTATATATATATTAATATTGTATGAAAAACATGTATGTTATATATTTTAATTACAACTAATTTGTATAAAAATTAAACATGTAATTAAAGATCTTAATATTAAGTTTTTATCAAAATTATAAAATTTAATTTCATCATAAATACAAGTACAATAAAAGCTAAAACCCAGTAACATGATAAAATATTAATTGAATATATATTTAGTGTATGCATGGAAAATAAATTCTTATTTTGCAGACCGCCAACTATTTTATGATCAAACGCTGGCGAATTTTTTTTATTCTTTCTTTTTTGTTATATATATTTTTCTAGTAGTGACGTTGGTCTACTAATTTCATATAATAATAATCTTTGAAAAGGAAAGTGTGATTTAACAAGAACTGGCTTTAGTCAAAATAATAATAAAGCATATCTTATCTACTAATACTATAAAGTAAAACCTACATTATTAGAGTCTCTAATGAGACACTACTAACATGATATATTTTCTGTACAATGACTTGTCAACGTTACTTGCACATACAAGTATTTAATATATATATATATATATATATATATATATATATATTTTTAAGTATATGTTTGAAAAAAAAATATAATAAATTATTATATAAAAAATAT
>Ga0099825_1003434_pt1 | contig 21084 bp, 10 predicted proteins | sample SiratroredBW_FD_76838 | JGI IMG/M metagenome (GOLD analysis project Ga0099825, IMG submission 76838) | Root nodule microbial communities of legume samples collected from California, USA - Siratro red BW | ecosystem: Host-associated > Plants > Roots > Nodule | place: USA: California | collected... | reverse complement strand
TAAAAAAATAAAAAATTTTTTTTTTTTATATTTTTATTATATATAATAATAAAAAATTCCACCCTATCTATTTTTTTTTTTTTTTTTTTTCTTGAATCCCACACAAACAAAAGTCAAAGACACTAATTTTCACTATTTTGCACGTTTTCAAATATATGTATTTTGTATATTTCTTAAGTTTAATTCGTTTGCTACAAATACAATACTATCCGTATATTGTCAGGATATTATATTTTAAATTTATTTACAATATTGTATAGAAAATTTAATAATTAACATGAGATATTCCTATCATTTATAATAACTGTCGTTTACAATTATGAACATGCTACAATGTTTTATCATTTTCTATTTATTTTCTTCATACACTACATTATTGTTTTATAATATCTGTCGTTTACAATTATGAACATGCTATAATTTCATAGATTTCTTTACATAAATGAAGATCAATGTTTTTGAAACAATAGAATACAACAAAAGTTCACATAATTCTTCCAGTTCTTTCTCTATAGGATGAGTGATTTGTGGTTTGCAACATAGTACCACATGAAGTCTTGAAGAAAAAATACCCACAATGAAGAAGGTTGATTCTTTGATAAGCAATATTTTATGTGAAAATTATTTTACCTGTGTTTTTTGTCCACACATTTTCGAGGTTTTAAATGGACCGGTTCACTCTTTAAACAGGCCCATACCACGGTGTTTTCTTTTGAGCCCACTTTATATATCTACAGATCCACAACAATTTTGGATAATTCAGAAGTCCTTTCAAGTTTTTATTTATTTATTTTTTTAATTTCAATTTTATTCATCTTTAACTATATTCTTATTATTCTTTCAAATATATTCCTGAATTTTATTATTTTAATACTTTCTGTTATTAAAAATATGACATTATGGGGAGAAAGTTGTTAAATAAAAGTAATATCCACGTCATTTTACAAATTCTTTAAGATTTAGTTAGGGATAAAAAAAATTGAAATCATTACAAATTTTACTTTTGGATATAGGATGTTATAACCGATATTTTTGTTTTTGTGAATATTTATTAGTATGTCCAAAATCTTACATGAAATTTACTACTTAATAAGCCGATATTTATATTTTGTATTGCATATAAGTTTAATTAATAATAACAATAGTTTTGTGTTACCTTTGAGAATTCAACTTAATTACTATTTGATGTATTATTTTTTAAACATTAATTTATATAGAAATATAACAAATATTTATATATTTTTGTTTTTATTACAATTAAAAGAATTACACACTTAGTACAATAATTAAATTTGTTAGTTTTATTTAAATTTTATTAATATTTAATATAGCTAAGCACGATATTTAATATAACTAAACACAATATTTAATATAAATAAACACATGTATAGTGATCGTAATGCATATTTACTAAAATAAAAATTAATCTTGAAAGAAACTTGTAAGAATTTTAAGTTTATAAAGAAAAAAATAAAGTATAAAATATTGATTATCACATTCTTTTAATGAACACATACAACAATTAATAAAACTATAAGTATATATTCAATTATTAATTCAATTCAAACAAAATTTATAGAATTAAATTTTTATACTAAGATTATAATTTTTCTCGTTATATGAAAATTAAAATATGTTAATTTTCACTGTAAATAGATTATTTACCCATTTATATATTAATATTTTTTTGTTTTTTACCATTTCCAATAGTCAGATGGTCATCTTATTTTAATACAAAAAGTATTTTACCTTTATAAAACTTAAAAATTCAATCTTATATTAATTAAAATTATATAACGTAATCATTTATGTAAAATATTTTGATGAACCTATGCAAGGATGGGTCATCATAGTTTAAAATTATAAAATTTTTACTTTAATATTCGTATATCATATATTATTTAAGAATACAACTTAAAACCCAAGTTATTTTTATCAACTAAAATTTAATTTTTTAATTTCAATTTATATATATTTAAACTTTTTTTGATATTTTTATAGAGATATATCAGCTATAAAAAAAATGTAAATATGTACAATAAGCTTTTTACCCTTGTTTAAAGAAACTTTTGCCACGCTTTTCTTTTCTTTTACTATTTAAGATGTGGAACACCCATTCAAAAAATTAAAATAATATTTTTCTTGGAATTCGAAGATCAATTAAACAAGTTTATAATAATATAAATACATAAAAACCAATAACTTACCAAAGATAGAATAAGTTGCATATCAAATAACAAAATACTCACAGAATTAATAGTTTTTTGTTATTATATACTCAAACCTAAAATAAAAATATTATATCATAGAGCATATAAATATAAAAGTTAGATAACAAATATTAGTCATCTTTAATTATCATTATTCTGTAATCGTCGAATTTTTCTTAATTTAGAGATTAAATAGTAAAATAAATTCAATTTTTGTTATTCAATCTCTCAAACTCAATGTTTAAAAGATCAAAATATAAAAAAATTATTTATACAATATATAATTTGTAGTTATTAAAATATAAATCATAATTACATGATATTACACATATACTTTTTAGTTATTTTAAGTAATAAAAAAATAATTATTTATTTAAATAATATTTTTTCTTAACCAAGAATCAAACCACATCTATATCAAATAAAGCAATACCCAACTGAAAGACTAATAAACATATTTATTTTATTTCTATCACGAATTTTATAGTACACACTATTTATTTCTCATTCTAAAAATGATTTTCTAAAAGTATACTTTACCCAAATGTTTACAAGGGACAATTGCGTTAAACTTTTAGTTTACACCACTAATTACATAATTATGAACTTAACTATCAGTTAAACCAATATTAAAAGAAAAACACTAAAAGTAATACAGAGTATAAGTGCTTAAAAACTAAAACCAATACAAAAATATTTAAAAATTGTTTCGGTCATAATCTCTTTAGTAAACATTCTTAATAAAAGGAAATTATTTAGACTGCCATATGTCTAACAGTCATATCTAATTGTCTGAATTAATGAGAACTATTTTCAAAAATTTCAAAATAAATTAAAAATAACTTCTTATGATAATTTTGCACTATAATGCAGTAGTTAAGGAAAAAATAATTATGAGACCAATCCCATTAAATCTATTGAACTGTGAGCGTTAATGCGATCCTATTATAAGGGTAGAGAAACCAAATGCATATTAAACTCTACTAAATTGAAAAAGAATATTTATATAGTATTTTTTATTTTTTTCATTTGTTGGTATAATTTTCTGAACCATCAACTTCTGAAAACAAAGACAGGCATATTTCCAGTTTTCTAAGGTGGTCAATTATTGGAAATAAAGCAAATATCTCATTTTGCACATGTTGTGATGCGGTGCGCAAGTGCATTGTTCAATAACTATCATATGAAAACCATTGTTGGCTATAATTTAAACCACTCAGCACATTGATTAAAATATGCACTTAAATTTATTTTAACTATAAATCTTCCAACGAAAGGTTTGCATAAATTGGGAAAACAATTTCTAATTAATGAGTGATAAGAAAAAAAGGCAATAGCAGAGGAAAATATCCATGGGTTGGTCAAGTTGCATAAGAAAATTTGTCGCCTTGTTTTAGAAGGTGTTGATGTCAATCGCACAACACAACACAACTCATTGAACCCCACACATGCATTTTGCCTTTTTCCAGCTAAAGTGAGCATTACAGCTGTTTGATAGTTGGCTTCAGATCAGATCCACCTCCTTTTTTTTATTCATCTTATACATTTACCCCTTTATTCTTTTCAACCATTTTTGTCACTCCTATATTCCACAGAGTAATGCTCCAAATCATTCAGATTTTGTTTTGCATCATCAAATAATTCAATGTCTTTTCTGTACTTCAGTTGAATTATAATTCAAATTGGTTTTTGTGTTATTTAATATTTGAAAACTCTAGCACTTTTGTTGAATTACTTTTTAAAAATGAAATGAAATCAGCAAGTTGTTGGTAATAAAATCTTCAATAATTCAAACTCAAATTCTGTATTTAATCCCAAATGTAAGATTAATTTAACAAGCTAATCATCCTTGTATATGATATTGCCATAATTATCGAAGACATAATTTGAAATGATCAACCACTCAAAATTGACACCTAGCACAGCACACCTTGTACCGAAAATATATACATAAAAAACCACTTGTTTTGTCCTTAATGAAAACTTAAAAAAGAAAAATCTAAAGAGTAAATGTATGACCAAAAGACACAGAACTGTTTTGTCTGCATGTCTTAATTTTTGGTTTGTCCTTAAAAAATGGTCACATTACCTTTTTTTTCCTCTTCCCTCTTTCGTATATAGTTTAATGTGAGGCTCCTATAGAGAAAAGAAAAGAAAATAATTGTGTTATTGTGAATGGTCCTTTAATAAGAGTCTCATTTATTAGGTGAAGCATACATAAAACTCAACTGAACAATCTGTGCTCTTAAAATCCCAACAATGGCATCGGGAGAAATGCATTTCAATTTGAAGAAGAAGAAGCCATTAAATCCGAGGAGCATATTCTTTCTCCAACCCTATAATTAATGACCTCTTTAGCAAGACCAAACATGACCCACCAAACAGCAGAGAAAGCTTCCAATAATGTCTTTTATCAAATCATAATCTTTTGGAAACTCACTCACCCATCTCTATCAAATTTCAATACCCAATACAACCAAATAATTGCACTCTTCTTCTAAGTAAAACCAAACTGAAAACTTACCATGCCCAACATTTTGATGAGTTTATCTTAGTTGATTTTTGTGAGTGTAAAGAAAGGAGTTAGATACGCAGAGACAAAGCAGAAGGTGTCGCTATGGCATGTGGTGAGGGCGTTGAAATCCTATAATATTATTGCCCCACTTCACACTCCATGTGCCATGCTTCATCTCCCTCACATTCACACAACAACATATTATTATTCACTTCACCACAACAACAACTAACGTTCTTCTTCTTCTTCTTTTTCTTCTTCACTTCACCAAACATCAATTCCCTTATGCTCTGACATGGCTTCCAATTCCAAGGCCATTTTGGATTATGCTTTGTTTCAACTCACTCCCACCAGAACCAGGTCACCCTCAACTCTTTCTTTTTCCTTGTTATTTGCTCCGAACAACTCATACTGGGTGCTTTTTCTTTTGCATCTGTGGTTGCTTTATGTTATTCTTTTCTTCTGCAGATGTGAGTTGTTAGTCTTTTGTGGAGGTGCTCATCAGAAAATAGCTTCTGGGTTGTTTGAGCCTTTCGTTTCTCATCTCAAATTCGTCAGAGATGAGATCTCCAAAGGTGGATACTCCATTAAGCTTCTGCCTCCCTCCAACTCTGCCTTCTGGTTCACCAGAGCCACCTTTGAGAGGTGATTGCTGCCTCTATCCATCTTTTACGTTATCTATTTTGGCCTCTTAGTCATTGTTATCGACCTCTTCTTTCATCTCAATAACTTTCATCTCAATATCGAACTCTTTGATTTTTTTTTCACACAATTAGTACAAGGGGTAATCGTTTTCCACTCAGATTACTACCATGGATATATACCAATGATAATAGAGGTCACTTTTTGTTTGTCCCTACTAATAATTATTTTATTTGATACCCACCCATCAATTTGTTTAGTTAAAGTACATGATATTGTCAAATCAGTGATTGATCAACAAATTGCAGCTCTTCAACGACAGCTCGTGATTTTATAATCGATTTAGTTGTGGTTTTATAGATTTAGGGAATAATTTTTTTGGGGGTGGGAGTGATTGAAAACTAGGACTCAGTTGAAGGTCAGAAAAAAGGAAGGACTCTGGAAATTATAAAAAACTTAGGATTTTCTGTATTTTTATTCCATCCAGGATCCACATTCATCCAATTTAAGATTTATGATGCTGATTTTGCTCACTTCAACTTTTGTCTTCTCTCTTTTCTTTTGGGGTGGGGTGTGTTTTGCAGATTTGTGCGTTTTGTCAGCACACCGGCTATTCTGGAGAGGTTTGTTACCCTTGAAAACGAAATTCTTCAGATTGAAAGTTCATTTCAAGCTAATGCTTTATCGATGTCCAATGCAACTCCTGATGAAGGTACGGTTGGAAGGTCCATCTTAAACATGTTTTATGGATATTGCTGCATGAGTTGCTTAGTGTTAGGTGCTATAATTAAATTTCAACAGCTGTACTTATTAAGTCAAACGACCATGATTGAATGAATTATGTGCCCATAATATTCACACCTAATCAAGCGTTGCTTAATTGGAACTATTTTCTTACTAAAAGTTTATCGTGTATTAGGAACCGTGCCACAAAACAACGGCATCACAAGGAGGTTAAGTGATTCTGCGAAGGTACTTAATTTCTTAAAGGGATGTTAGAATTACTTAATAATCTCTGATTTGTTTTCTTAATTTGCTTTTTGTTTTGTTTCAGTTAAATGATGTACTTGAAGGTGTTGACATCAAAGAAGAGCAAAGCTCAAAGTAACTTTCTCTCTCTTCAATGGTTTCTGTTGATGAAATGTAATTTGTTTTATTTTTAAAAGCATTTTGCTAACACTTCCAATTACTATAATGATAAGGGTTTCCTTGCATCGTCTATTGGAATCTCGAATAGCACTACTCAGGAAGGAGCAAGCAATGGCTTATTCACGTGGTCTTGTTGCTGGATTTGAAATTGACAGCATTGATGATCTCATATACTTCGCAAATGCATTTGGAGCAATCCGATTAAGGTATGAACTGGAACTGGTTCTTACTTGTACACTGTCAAAGGGAAACGATCGTCAATTCAATTCTTGCTCATAATGTTAATGCTATTTTTCGTGCCTGTTTTTGTAAAGTGAGTTTATTTATTTTCCTCAAAAGAACTTTCCCTTGCTTTTCCTGACTTAAAATTATTTTAACAATTGACCCTACTTTGTAGATTGTGAAATTTCACTTGTCTAAGGGGATCCCTCTTTTTGCTATGGAGGTTCAACTACCTTTGGATGTCAGTTCTCTCATTCCTTATTTTTCTAAGGATCTTTGAGAAATGAGATCCTATTCTTGTGAATATTTTAGTTTCCTTTAAACTCTAACTGTCATCCTGTATGTCACGTACTAATGGACTATGCCATACCAGCATATCAGATTAAGGGGAAATTTCTGCAAAACGTACCTGTTTTCTTACAATGAGATATGATAAATAATTTAAAGCCAGTAACCTATAGTTGTGGACTGGTGGATCTTGCCTCGTTGACATAAAAACCTTTAGCTTTAGAATCAACTCAGTCTTGATATTCAATGTATGTAGGGAAGCCTGCATTAATTTTAAGGAATTGTGGAAGAAAAAGCATGCAGATAATCTTTGGATAAAAGAAGTAGCTGCTATGCAGTCAAGCTTGCCACCAGCACTCTCATTGTCCGGATCATCAGGAATTATACTGGCAAATGATATAACCGCCAATGACCAGAATAGCATTGCTTCTGGTGACGGAAATGTACTTTCGGAAACATCAAATTCTACTTCAAACAAAAAAGAAGGTAATTTTTTAAACTATTTCTTTCTTTTGCTTTACCTTGACTATATAATGTATTTAGAAATTTACAGAAACCACACATCTAAATCAAATCTCAGAATTTTAAATTTGATAATCAGAAATCTGCTTACATAATGATGTCTGCTGGATGTAATAAAGCCATATTAAAGAGAGCATATAGATATCATATATAAGCCATACAATGTTTATTTAATATCAATTAATGTCATGTGCAGATGTGAACCTGCCTACACCAGATCAGAAACCTTCGCAAACAGCAAATGTTCATATGCCAATGCCCTGGCCTTACAATGTGCCTCCATATATGTATAATCTTTCGCAAATGCCTTCGTACCAAGGATATCCTATGACTAATATGCAGACTGTTCCTCCTTATCTTCTACCGAATTTGCAATGGTCTTCTGACCTGGGAGTGAATCAGAAACCATCATCAACCAAAAAGGACAAATCCCATAAGAAAAGGGCAGAAGAATATGATGAAGACCAGCAGTCGGAGTCCAGTGATCCTGATTCTGGGAGCGAATCTGATTCAGATAAACAGAATCACTCCAGTAACTCTTCGAAGGATGATCTGAAGAGGAGAAAGCACAGAAGAAAGTCAACTGGAACAGTTGTGATTCGTAATATCAACTACATCACTCCAAAAAGGAGAAATGGAAATGAGGATGGAGGCTCTGACGAATCTTTAGAAGATGATGATGTCATAGATGAACAAATGATCAAACAAAAGGTCGGTGTTGCACTTGAATCTTTGCAAAAGGTCCATAAAGGTGAAAAACACGCTAATGGAAAAAAAGCAGCAGCCGGGCACAAGGTAACTAAATCAAGTGATGTGACTGAGGAGTATCTCACTGAAAACTTTAGTGATGGGGGAAACAATAATGACAACTGGAGTGCATTCCAGAACCTTTTGAAGATAGATGAGGGTACTGGAATTGATGAACCAGAAAGGATGAAGTCAATTGATGTCCAGGATGAGCATTTTATGGTGAGAAGCTCAGAAGAAACAATGCCGTATGGTGCTAGTTCAACTCCAAACTTGGATTTCAAAGAAGTTCTCAAGAATCCTAAAGTTCCAAATGACTCCTTTATTGTGAATCAGAGAAATGGAGGAAATGAAGGCGGATACAAGCTGGATGAGTATGTAGACAACTCTGGTCCAGTTACAAAGAGCAGGGACAATGTGGGTGAAGAAATAGTGCTATCTCATAGATCAAAAGAACCAGGAAATACCCACGGTGATCCATTATCTACTTTTGCTGCTGACTCGTTACAAACAAAGGGCAGAACATCAGATGATTGGTTTGTTGTTGAAAATTTGGAAAAGATTAGGAGCCCCGATCCCCAAATTGTGTCTGCAGTGTTTGATGGTGATTTCACTTCACCAGTGAATGGTCATTCCCATTCCGAGAAAAGAAGTGAACGAACTCTCATCGATGATTCCTTCATGATTCAGGGGCAATTAGTAGATAACGATATTTCTGGCTCCCAATGGAAGACGGACTTAAGTATGGATGAAGATCTAACTGTTGCCAAGAAGCCTGATAATGATGCAGCTTCTTCAAATGAGAAGCGTGCATTATCAAAGAACCAGGAGCCTAGCGACCTCTTTGTAGTTCTACAACGTGATTCTGTATTAGATTCTGTTGAGGGCTCTCGGACAATGGACTATGAAATTGACTTTTCCTTAGCAGAAACTGATCGAAGATCCTCCCTGGACCATTCTCATGACAAGTTGAATGACAATCTTCCTGCTAGTCCTGTGAAAACCAATGTGAGCAAAAGCAAGGTTTCTGGATCAAGAAGTTCCGAAAAGGATGACAAGTCAAAATCCTCACGCAGTTCCTCCGCAAAGGGCAGGCCTGAAATCATTCCTAGGGCCAGAAAGCCATCACTCCCTAATAGGCCTATTGTTCAGAAGAGCAAAAGGGAACAGGTCTCGTGATTTTTCAGTTGTTCAGTAGCATTGTTATATTTTGAAGATGCTTTCTTCACCTACTTTTTACATAGCATGTGTTAATCCTAACTCTTAATGATTGGTATGACGGTAAACAGGAAGATGAGATCAGGAAGAAGATGGAAGAATTGCGGATTGAACGTCAGAGGAGAATTGCTGAAAGAACTGCATCCTCTGGTCTTGGTCGAGGCGTGCCCAAGAAAGACCAACTTGAAGGTAAAACAGCAAGGGTTTCTCCTAAGAGTGACAAGAACAAGACACAACCTGTGAGAGAGACAAACAGAAGCAGTTCTGTCAAGGTCAGGGGAATTTAGCAAAACTCGTCAGTTCGATGTGGATGCAGATTTTATGAACTACGTGGTAAATTGTATTTAAATAACGATGATTAAAATGAAATGAATAGTTTCGTTTTTCATAAACTGTAAGTTATTGCATGTTTTGTTTTGTTTCACGGTTGTATATCAATAGATTCTTTATCGATTGTAGGTGAAAACTTGTCATAAAGGTTTTGTTGGATAAATAGATATTCGAGTTTAATAGGTTGTGTGGATTGTATATCCCGGCATTCTTTGTTCTATGTAATGTATGAAACCTTTATAAACAATTCTATTCTTTTTGCAAATAATGGTGAATTTATTTTTCTGTCTGATTCCATTGTCATTATGATACCGCTAGGAAAAAATAAAGTGAAAAAAAATCAACTTCTTTCTGCAATGTTTTTAGTTATATCATTAATCGGGTGAAATTTTCAATTCATATTTTAGCAAATTTTAGTATCATTTCAGAATGAGTTTATTAGTAATTTAACTCTACAAAATTAATTTATAAAGTAAAAGTTGTCTTTATCTTGAATATTTACTTTGGGACTTTATCTTGAAGAACAAATTGAGTTTTTCTAACAGCGTATATTGTTTTAGTTCTTCATCCTTTTGACATAAATTATGAAGATAGAAGTTTATTTTTAAAGCAGTTTTTTTTTTTTTTTTTAAGTTAATTGTGCAGCATATAAAACTAGTCTAGAAGCATTTCAAGAATTTCGGTGAATAACAAACTGTTAGACAAAAGAAGCTTTTGATTTAAACTCAAAAAGATCGTTGCCATGTGCTTATAAGTAGAGAAAAAAAAATATCTTGGTTCCTTTTCATACGATACACTCAAAATTACAAATCAAATAGTGAAAGAATCAGTAGTTTTAAGGCGAGGGGAGATTCTCCTTATTATAGAGTTTGGGCAACACAAACAATGAGAAATTAGATAAAACTGGACGGACAAATTGCTAATTATGGAGATTTTTTTTAATGCGAACCCAATTTCAATTCCTTTTTTTAGACACTGAGAAATTTGGCTTTATTACAGTAACAGTTTGTACCTAACACACTCAGAACCAATGTTAAGTAGTTTGTTAAAACTTAAAAGTGGGAACTCAACAAAATTATTGAGTTGATTAAATATAGAAAATTCGAAGAAACGTGTGAAAGGGTCGAAGCGGTTTAATGTTGTCTTGTTTTTAGTCATGAACCATGTTAGAGGAAATTAGTTACAACATTACCTTTACTTTACTGCTATTCTGTTTACTGTTTTAGTGCTCAACACAACTAGTTATATATTTACTTCAATTTTCCTTTGTATTTGTCACAGTTCCTGAACAAAAAGTTCCCTTGTTGCGCAGTAGTTTACTATGAAGACACAGCATAAACTCCAATACAATGGCTGAAAACAACTCCCTCAAATCGAAAACATAGGAGTGAAAAGGTATTTATTTTTCATCCTATCACGTTTGAGAATTTTCCACTAGAATTCACATTATTTAATGATGCTCCACCATTATGTCTAACCTCCTTATTGCATGCATGTCGCTTATTCTTTTTATTGTAATGTCAATTTGAAAGTTCATTTCTGGATATTTTTATTTCTTCGCAACAAAGGTTTGAATTCTCTAGCAAATTATTTTTTTTGGTCTTTTAATACCCTCAACGGGCTTTCATTTTGAGCAGAACATGTCAGCTTGTTTATACACGCTTTGTGAAGTTGTGGTTCGCACATCATAATGTTTTTTTTTATTTCAGGTTTTCAAGTCAATATAAACAAACCTATTAAGACATGTCTAATGCGAGATTATGTGGTTTGATGCCATTTCGCTTTGGACGAAAGGCGTGTCTTTTTGAGGTAAGATTCTGGCCTTCTTCTTGTTTACACAGAATATGAGAAAATAAATCTCGATCGAACAAACTCAAAATCGGGATATGGGGATTTTGACACTTTTGACAAAGCAATTCCCAATGGTTTTGTCATTGTATTTTGCATGGCTTGGTTTGTTCCATGCTTAAACTTGGAATTGTTATATTGTCATAACTCCTTTCATTCATGATACACTAAATTTTCTTTAGAAATATTTAAGTAGTGAAAACATTTAGAGAACTTTCACGGGTTGAAATTCCAGAAATTTTTATTATCTAACCATTACAAGATGTAGGAATTTCAGTTTTAGTTGTCCCAAATATTATTCAGATTTTTTGTATTCTAAAAGTTTATCATGTTCAGTCAATGAAAAGCTTTACGACGCCGAAGAAGCCTTCTATGGCTTACAATGAAGGGAAGGGAGGGTCAATTGAGTGGTCATTTGTTGGTGCAGACCAATTGATATCAATGATGAAGGTCCATAAGAAGATCTTTGTCTTTAGGGATATCATGGAACTTGCTCCTATGAATAGTTCTGCTTCCTTGCATGAGGTACTTCATCTTTATGAATTATTGCTTCTTTCTATTAAACTCAAAAGTAAATAAATAAAGATGACTTTGCCTCCCTTTTTTTTTCATTTGTCATATTTTAGATGGTTATCACAACCTTGGAAGATCTTCAAAGGCTTTACCCGGGGATCATACCAAGCAAAAAAGTGTCAAATATAAAAAACAAGCCTATAGATCAGGTTTCAACTTGCAACACTTAAAAGTGTCTTAATTGAAGTTACTTTCAGAAATTTGTATCCTAGAATACTAAATGTAGAAAGTTTTCTGCAGGGTCTTGCCTACTTCTGCGAGGCTTTAAAGTCTCTTGGAGAATCTTGGATTAATGATTGTACGGAAAAACACGGTTATGAGTTACCAGCGTGTAAAGATGACACCAATATGCGGCAACTGGGTACGCTACTAAAATCTCATCTCCCTTATCAAGTAATTCATCATATTTCAGAATTTCTGTCCTGTCTCAGTTGAATTTCGTAGAATTTCAGTTAATTGTTATTTTGTTTGTTTCGCAGGTGAAACTATGTCGACCACACTTGACTCTTTGATTAAGATTGCGAGTGAGAAGTTTGATATTATGGAAGAAGATGACCCAAAAAATGTTATACCCAACGACTCCTTTTCAGAGTCGACTTATTACCCTCTCACACCAAAATCTGTCCTTCCAGAATCCATGACCCCAGCATATTCTAGTGCCATTCCACTTTTGTCTCTAAGAGCTCTGGAAAAGCTGAACCCAATTGATTTAAAGCGTTTATCTTACCACATGTCACCGCCACGCATGCGAACACAAAAGATAGAGAAGGAACCAACTATAAACATGGAAATAATAGATCAAAAAGTTGAAAACCCAGAAAACAACATGTCACAAGATATAGTTCTTCACTCGGGCACTACTATTGATCATGGAGAAACATATGATAATCCTCAAGCAATGCAAGATGTGGAGAAACTTTCACTATCTCCCAAACCATTAGAAACACCTCTTCAACAAAAAGCACAAGGGTCGGTAGCATCACCGTCATTTCCACAAACACCTTCACCACCTCTACCCTCACCCCTTCCAACAACATACACTATCCCACCACCACCTCCACCCTCACGCTTTCCGACAACATACACTATCCCACCACCACCTCCAACGCCATCACCACCAATACACCACCCAAATATGGCACTACCCCCGCCACCACCACTACCTTTGAGCTCAAGTTTACCACTAGTACCACCACCTCCCCCACCAATTCCCTTCAAATCTGGACCAGCTCCGGCACCTCCACCATCAATGCCACGTGGAAGCGGAGCTGCTGCTCCACCACCACCTCCACCTGGAGCAGGGAGATGCTTGCGGCCAAAGGCAACTACCAAACTGAAAAGGTCAACACAATTAGGCAACCTGTATAGAACTCTCAAGGGAAAAGTGGAAGGATCCAGCATCAAAGTCAAATCATCCGGTGGGAGAACCAATGCAGTTGGAGCAGGAACTAGTGGGAAACAAGGAATGGCTGATGCTCTAGCAGAGATGACAAAAAGGTATACGCTTTTAGACACTCCATAATTCGGCTTGCTTTTAAGCTTTGAAACCAGATTTCTCACCACTTTTGTTATTTTTTATTTCAATGGTTGATTTTTACCAGATCATCTTACTTCCAACAAATAGAAGAAGATGTTCAGAGGTACACAAAACAAATCATAGAACTGAGATCTGCTATTACCAGTTTCAAGACAACGGATATGATAGAACTTGTTAAGTTCCATAAAGATGTTGAATCCGTTCTTGAGAATCTAACAGACGAGTCACAAGTGAGTTTAGAAACCCCATTCATCTCCATTCAAGTTAATGCACTGCCATGTATTATTTTGCTTGTTCTTTCCATACCATGATACAAAACTCCATTGCTGTGTAGGTCCTATCTCGATTTGAAGGCTTTCCCTCGAAGAAGTTAGAAGCTATAAGAATGGCAACCGCGCTTTATCTTAGGCTGGATTCAATTCTTACTGAGCTTCAAAATTGGAATATAGTGACTCCTGTTGGCCAGTTCCTTGACAAGGCTGAACGTTATTTCAATAAGGTGATTCTGAATCTCTGTGTTTATTATCCCCTCACTGTTGCATTGATTCTTTTAATGTATGCAAATTCATTTCTAACTCGCTAGACCAACATACAGATAAAAACAGAATTAGATTCTTTGGAGCGAACCAAGGATGAAGAATCCAAGAAATTGAAAAGCCACAACATCGAATTCGACTTCTACATCCTTATAAAAATCAAAGAAGCGATGGTGGATGTTTCCTCCAATTGCATGGAACTAGCACTAAAGGTTACACAACAATCAGAAACTAACACTATTTAGTTTTGATGATTCCATCTTAGGATTTAGTACGATTGACTTTATGTGGATTTGCATGAACTGAATGCAGGAGAGGCGCAATGATGCCGCCGCCAGAGATTCAGGATCAAACATTAGTGATGGAAAAAGAAAAGAACATGGTAAGTTACTTTGGAGGACTTTCCAGTTCGCATTTCGAGTCTACACATTTGCTGGTGGACATGATGATCGTGCTGACACACTGACAAGAGAATTGGCTAAGGAAATAGAGAGTGACCCCAACCACCCATGACCTTTCACAAGAAAACATTGTCACCAGAGAGAAAAAAATTGTTGGGTTAAACTCAGCTATCTCTCAATATTACATCACTTATCCTATCATACAAATTTTCTTTTTTTCTCTTTCCGTGTTTTATTATGGTTGTAAAAAAACTTATACAAAATTATGGTAAAAAAAAAATCTCTTTTAAAAATGAACCACTGTTGACACAATATTTATTTTTTAAAAATAATTATATTTATTGTTTGAAAAAAATGAATTATTCCAAATTAAGCTTTAAAAATTGAATTTTTAATCTGAATACTTTACAAAATATTATTATTATTATTATTATTATTAATTATTATAAAAAAAGTTTATATATGTTTTTGTACTCCCGGACAGTACCAATTAATGATGAAGCATTACTTGTTGCGTACTATTGTACTTTTTGTACGCAGTGAAGTACATGTGTACTGCAGAGTGGAATTTTGCCTTGTTTATATATGTATGTTTATGTTTTGAAGAAGCATTTCACTCCCAACCAGCAACCTCAATTTCTTATTTTCTCCTAACTTTGAGAGCATGGGTATCTTCTATTTTCTGGGTGTTCTGATAGTTTATCCTAAAATAATGTCTGTTTCTTCTTGAATTGTTTGTTGAGCAAAGAGAAAGGGTTTGTTGGGAATGGTACGAGAAATAGAAGGCTCCCATGTTCTCACGGTTAGCAGAAAACGGGATGTTATTCCCAACCCTTATTATCCGGATAACGCACGCTGTCAGTGGAAGCTGCCAAGATTAATACGGAGGTGCAAAAAAAAAGAAGCTCACGGGCCTTCCGTAGTTGGGCTTTATAAAACAGTGACCAGCCCATTCAACATAACAAGGGAGGACTACTTTTACAACCCCCGTTTTTTTTTATGTGGACTTTTTTTATGCTACCCTTCTCTTCCCACAACCCTTTATACCAAATGAGCGAGGATGATCGAAAAAAGCAAGGCAAAGTTTGAGTCATACATCGATGAAAATTGTATAGCAGAGCATAAGATAACACGTTTCTTGTTAACTTCATAAATTGAAAGGTAAAGGAAGGGTTAAGATTTGATATTGACACTCCCAAAAAAAAATTATGCTCTAGGTCAACATTAGAAATGGTCCAACAAGCAACCAAGCTTCAAATTTGCCACTTTAATATTTAATAAAATTGCAATAGGTCATTTTTAAGTAGCAGTTGTGATAGGTTAGTGTCGTGCAGGGTTCAATTAGGTAATCCATATTTTATTTGAAGAGTTTCCTACTTCATGGCCGTTCCAAAAAAAAAAATAAAAATTGAAGAGTTTCCTACGAATATTATATTTATTTTAGTTTGAGTATTGCTTAAGAAGGTTAAGTTTCAGATTGAATTCCTTACACCTTTTAAAATTCTTCTAGATAGGTCTATACATGTAGTTTAAAAAAATCATACATAAATTTTCATGACTTTATCATCTTCTTTAGAAAAAACGTAGTTTCCTACAAAAATAAAAATAAAAATGAATAACTGATGGGATTCAGGATTCGAAAAAAGTTGAATTTATATAAAGATTCATATATATACTTTTCAATACTGAGAATCTGCATATTAAGTTAACCTGCAATTTAGATTTGAATCTGCCTTATCTTCTAAACTCAAGGGATCTTGCTCTATAAAATAGTTAATTAATACAAATATAGGACCAAGTTTATCGGAAAGGTAAGTCTGTGGTGACTGCATTACCTTTATATTACCTGTTGTTTTATATATTCTCTGCAAATGTAAAAAAGTTATTAAGAAGATTGAAAGAAATTTCCCATGGGTTGGTGGAGTGAAGATAAGAAGATAATATAGGTTAAATGGGAAAAAGATATTCAAGCCTAAGGAAGAAGGAAAATTAGATGTAAAAGATATCAAATTTTTTAATATAACAATGTTAGATAAATAGAAATGGAGACTAAGAATAAAAAATATGGTTTTTGAATAGAAAATATTGGAGTTTAAATAGGAGGGTTAGAAGAATCTAAATAACAATAGTAGTATGTAAAGAGGGTCAGTGGAATAACTGGTTTGAAGACGATGAGATATCAGACACTACTTGTATTAGTTTTTGTGTACACAGATTGAAAAATTAAATGCATCATACTTCCAATGATAAAATTTTTAAGATTTTAAATTACTACGGACTGTAATAACGTACTGAAATGAAGAAAGCACGTGCATACATAGTTGGCGCTCACCCTAGATAACATGCTTAGTCTCGATGTTACAAATTAATAAATAGAAATGTTATACGGATCACTATTATTAACAAGATATTTACTAATAAATATTTTACATAAACTACATTTTCGCACGCCATAGAAAAAACAATTAGGTGGACGTGAAGGAAATGATAATCGGAATTCATAATAAATCTTTTATTGCTTTATACTTATTGAAATGAATTTTTTCCTTTTTCTTATTGTTGGAATAGTCTAACATGGGATATAATTAAGACAGTAACAAGAACCTTAACAAGCACGAAATGCCACACTGTACGAGGGGGAATTCAGTCACTGAAAACTTGAATAATTTATTGGTGAACACCATAGCGTAAACCTCGCTTGAGCAGCGAAATTAAGGATCACGCATAGCTATTATTCAAACTTTTTAACGTCATTCTTACTTATGAAACTCTATCTTGATCCCGCCAACCGTAACATGCCCCTTCCCAAACTTGGGCACCAAAGTCACCAACACGTGCTCATCATCTTCAGCACCCAAATCCTCCAATAACTCCGTTATCCCAAGCCTCAAGTTGGTCTTCATCTTCCTGTGTTTGTGTTTGTGCTTATGAGGCACACTCACAAAGCTCCCTGCAAACTCAGCCTTACTTGGCCCACCTGCCACATCGTCTTCGTCATTAATATACACATCAAACTTCACACCCAATTCCCTCTCAAACTCAATCCCTTCTATCACCAACACCTCCTCCTCCTCTTCCTTTTCCCTCTCATTCCTACCCTTCTTTGGTCTCTTCACCATGGTGCTCACACTTGAATCCAAAACCACAGGAAACTTCTTAGTTCGGGAAGTCTCAGCCGCCAGTGCTGCACCACCACCAAAACTCCTTGCAACTGCTCTTCGCAGTCGACGCGGTTTAGGCTTAGCTTCTAACCATGGAACATCAACGTCTTGGTAAACATATCCAAGCTTTGTAGTATCAAGACAATCTTTCACTTTCACACGAACTAGGTTTTTGTTCTCATCGTAAAAAACAAACCCAGATTCCAACCAATCGGGGTCTTTGATATCACTTCTCTTTCCTCCGAGCGTTTTCCATATGGACCACATCCTATCCACATTAGCATGGTGAGAATAGAAAATAGGGTCTCTAGCTGCAGCATAGAGAGTCCCCATGTCCTCCAAGTTAGGTTGCGTGTTATCACCAGTCCATACATGAACAGGACCATGAGGAATGTTCTCCACACTGCCACCACCGGGATCACTATCCTCTCCTCCACGGTAAGCGCCACCGAAGAAGAGCGTTGGAGTCTTTGAACTTGACACCATTTGCCGGTACATAGTGTTGAGATTGGTAGATATTTGCTGCTGAGTTGAGCCTTGGTCTTCCACGCCGTTATAGTCCAGGTCAACGAGTGTTGGTGGTTTATGGTTTGCGTTTCGGAGGGAGTCATAAAGTGGTGACTTGGGATCAGTGTACATGGCAGGGATTGGCATGCCATTGGGGGAATCCCAGTTCCAAAATGGAAGGGCAAAATTTGGGTCAAGATCCTTGATCAAGCTTCCCAAGATTTTCTCATAGAAGTAGAGGTACCAACGGTGAAAGGGGAAGAAGATCCAAGAGTTGTGAACTTGGAGGTCAAGGTCAGGAAACCCTACTTGGTGATATGCACCATCACAATAAGCACAATGGATATTAGCCTGCTGGGTGAAATTGCGTGGATCGTTGAGAGGTAGGGCTTTCATGCGACGAATGGCTTCTTCGTAGTTTCTGAGGTAGGTGGCATCAACCAAATGAGCAGCGGGTCTAACCTTAACTTGGGGGTTCTTGGGAAGTGTGAAGTCTATGATGTCTGAGGAAATTGGGGGGCAACAGTTGGTTGGTTTGGCACCAGAGGGAAGGTCAGGTGGACCGCATTTGGCTAAATCTGGTGGGGAGATAGGGGCTGCAAGGGACAATTTGTCCCTGCTAAGGGTACCATAAAGGCCTCCTAGGCCAATGAGGACGTTTCTTCTGTCAAACACGAAGGTCTCTTCTTTGTGGTTTTCTGGTTCACCACCCTTTGTGGCTTTGCATGACACTCTTAGCTTTGCAGCTTTTGGGGCATTGAAATTGTGATTTCTGAATAAGGTGATGGAAGAAGAGTGGTTTGAAATGGTAAAGTGTAGAGGATATAGGGAAGCCATTAATTAATGTAGCTAGATTTGTTGTGGGCTTAGAGATTGAGAAATCCCTCTCATTTTATAACTAAGTAACGAGAATATTCTCCTATCTTTCGTGATCAAAACAAGAGAAATATATTGAAGATTAACGTGGCATCAATTAATAATCACGTGGATGGAGATCAACTAGTATGATTTTTTTATTGTTTGTCTAAAGTAATTTATGATTTTTTTATTGTTTGTCTAAAGTAATTTCCATTGCCGTGCGAGTCACTATTATCTTCCCTGACGAATTCAAAATACAGACTATCATAGACCAAATAATAAATAATAACGATGATGACCAAACTTTACTATGACATCTAATAAACAGTCCTTTCTATTTTTTTATTATTATTGTTTTGCATATGGCATGAAATTTTGGATCCTCTGCATGATCAATCAGGAGACACCCATTTTCCTTGAAATAGTATGTCAAATATCACAATTCCAGAATATTTTATTTTCTTTCCGTAACCAGCTTGTTTTCTTTCCATAAAAAAATCGTAAGTACCCTAAAGATTTTTTGTTGGAGACCAAGCATTCATAATATGTAGAACTAAATTTAAAGATTTTTTTTTTCATAAAAATTCAAATCTAATACATTTTCTAAAGAAAATCATATATACTAGGGACATTGCTTCTTGTTGAATATCTCCTATAACAACTAGACTGATTGGTTTACAATTTTGCATATATTATCTTAAGTGCAAGCTCTATGAGAAATGATCCAAGAAGTGTATGATATAACTCCCCCGTATAGGGGAGCTTTATATAATTAAATGATAGAAGTTTATAAATGAAAACTATAATTAAAATATGTTTTATAAAATGTATCTTTAAATAAATTAAATCAGTATCAATATAATATTGTATTATATTTTATAAAATATAATTATATTGAGCCAATTGTTTATTTTTATTAAAAAATATATATTTGTACTAATCAAAGTATCTCCACTGATAGTAATGTTTGTTTTTATGAAAAGTGACTGTACTAAAGCATCACAGTACTAAAAGAGATCATGTGTTAACACTTTTTCAATAAACTAAATTGAAAAAATATAAATAAAATGGAAGCACCAAACCATACAAGTTCATATATATAGTTAAACTAATTATATATATTCCTAAAGAAATCAAAGGATACACAACAACTAGGTATGTCATTCACAGATCATTTTCTGAAAGATCAAAATTATTATTTTAGCCACACACTTATTTTCTTCTATAATAATTTAAATTTCATACTATTTACTAATATAATACATATAATAATGTTTGAATTCAATGAAACTATAATAAGCTTTTATCTGCATACTTTCAACCAAGAACCATGGACTAAGTTAGAATAAATTATTATTATTACCATTATTATTATATGTAAATTTTGGTTTGGTTGGTGAGATGATTCTGCAATCTGTAGTACAGCTTGCTCTTAAGATTAATAAAAACTTAAGATGTTAAGACTTTATTCTTAACCTTCCCTAACCAAACTCTTACGTGTAGATTTATGTTTTATTTGGATTTGTACTTGAAACTGGGATATGATGCTATCCTTGCTTGACTTTTGTAAAGTTTTTTTGTATTGACTATGAACCTTTGTTTCTTATGTTTAAATAATTTTCTTTTATTTAAAATAATTTTTTCATAAAAAAATTTCCAAAAAAAGTAAAATATGAAATTGAATTTTTTATAAATTAAAATTAGTCTACATAAATTAACTTGTGATTTTTTATATAATTTTTTTAAAATATTTACTATATATATATATATATATATATATATATATATATATATATATATATATATATATATATATATAT
>Ga0099825_1003433_pt1 | contig 21085 bp, 7 predicted proteins | sample SiratroredBW_FD_76838 | JGI IMG/M metagenome (GOLD analysis project Ga0099825, IMG submission 76838) | Root nodule microbial communities of legume samples collected from California, USA - Siratro red BW | ecosystem: Host-associated > Plants > Roots > Nodule | place: USA: California | collected... | reverse complement strand
ATTATAAAATAAAAAATATTTAATTTTAAAAATTATACTAACAAAATTTTAATTAAAAATTTAAATATTTTAACTGACTTTAAGTTTACATTGGTGCTATAAATATTATTTAATGACTTTAAATTTATATTAGTACTATAAATATTATTTAATGAATAATATTCTTGAAACTTTCTTATAATAAATTAATAATATTTTAAAAAATTGAACAATTAAGGAATCTTACATTTCAAAATTTTCTAATTTATCTCTTCCCTATATTCTACAAGATTGATATAATCTCTTTCCTGTCATGTCTGACTCTTCCACTTCTCTCCTTCTTTTTCCACTGATCTCCTTTCTTCCTCTGTCTCTTTGTTCCTTCCTTAATATTATTTCAACTTCTTTTCAATTTCAAATTTATTTCATTTCATATTACATCATTCTATAGCGCGTGTCTTTACTTGGAGATTTTGAGCAATAGATTGACTGAGGAAGAGTTTGTGTTCACTTTGGCTCCTTTTGAGTGCATCAATATTAGATGAAAATAATATGAGATTGATCAATTGATCCCAATTTTTTTTTTATTTTTCATTATTGTTTAGTTAATCTTAGAATAATTTGTGCAGATTCAAGAAAGAGAATTTAAAAGTTACAAATTATATTTAAAGACATACCAAAGGACAGGATCCAAAAATAATATCATAATAGGAGACTTTTGAGACTCTACAATCAAGTTTATTGTCTTGAAAATCAGGTTTTATCTTTTTAACTTAGACTTATTTTATATACTTATAAGTTATATTCAGTATTATAATTTTTAATTTTATATAAAAATATATAAATATGGCAGTTAGAAAATTTGAATCAGGTCATTCAAAACTTCAAAAAAAAGAGTTAAACTTTTTGTTGAATCATAAAAAGTGGCTATAGATAAATTTATAAAAATAAACAAAAAAATAAATTAGAAAATACAGGTTAGTCATCTTTGAATGAAGAACATAACAATATAAATTTAGGTGAATGTAACAATATAAATATAGGTAAAGACAATAACAAAGTAGTCAACAAAGATAATAATTTTGATTTTCAAACTCAGGATAATAATTTTGATTCTCAAACTCATGATAGTAATTCTAATTCATAAACCAATTGACATTCTTAATTATATAAAAAGAATAAATTCTTTTCCAAATGCATATATAGCATATAAAATAATGTTAACAATTTCAGTATCAGATGCTTTGGCTGAAAGGAGTTTTTCAAAACTTATACTAATAAAATTTTATTTAAGATCAACAATGTCTCAACAAAGATTAAACAAATTAGCTTTATTGTCTTTTGAAAAATATTTGTTAAATGAAATTAATTATGAAATTTAATAGATACTTTTGCATCACAAAAAGCTCGAAAAATAAATTTTAAATAATAGTATCATAATTTTAATTATTTTATTAATTTAAAAAAACCTCATTTTTTTTATTCGCTTTAGGCCTCCTAAAGTCTTGAATCGCCACTAGTAAGGAATATGACATTGAAATAAAGGTATGGAAGGACTATGTATTTTTCGGATTGCTACTCTCTTTCTCCTTTCTTTTTTCTTTTAAGGATAAAGCTTGCAAAGTTCTTAATTTTTTTTTTTTTGTTTTTCCTCTAAATATAAATGAAATAGTTTTTCTCACAACTCATATTAGAGATCTCACATGGGAGAATAGATCTTTTAATAATTTATAAGTGATGAGTGCAAATCTTATCCTATATTTGTAAGAGATAGACTTAAAGTCTACTTCTAATATAATATCAGAGTCTATCCTAATAAAGTTAAACTTATTAGGCTACCTGTTATTGAATCATCTTTACATATATTTACATATATAATCTCTCACACATGAATTGAAGAGTCTTAGAATAAAGAAAATGTGTTGGAGATGTTACATCAACCAATAAAAAGAAGACACTATTAGTTTTGAGAATTTGGAATAATAAAAGTCTTAAGAAATTATAAAGATAGATTTAAATACTAATCAATTTACGTACACGTCTGTTATATATATTTTTATTTATTATATGCTACCATGTGTATTTTTTCCCCTTCTAAATATAGCACTTTTAACGTAAAAGTTATATTTTTTAAGTTATGTTTATAGTATAAACTTTAAATCAAACATAATAATGTTATTTTAAGAAAAAAAACACAAATATCTTTATCAGTAGACTGAAAAATATTATATTATTTTATGCAAACATAGAAATACCACACTAGTGACATAAGTTATGTCTTTAATATATATTACACTTCTAATTTACCAATTATTTTATTTTCATTGCACATAAAAAATAAACCACTTTAACTAATTTATATGAAACATGCAAGATAGGTCCTACACGCAGTTATCTGTATAATTAGTGTCATGAATTTCATAATAAGTGGGTTAATATGATAGTGATTGAAACTACATCCTTGCTTTGATATAATTAATACAAAGGCTATACTTTGTCAGTCTTCATAATCTTTGCATTTTCCTACAAGGAATCATTACTTGTGGCTCTACAGTATCTAATTAGTCAAATGTGTCGAAAAAATGTTTCTTTAGTGCTATTCACACTTGAATAGTTTTGACTCCTTTGTGTGAACAATTACTAGTTGGGTTGGTGCGTTTGCCTCAGATATTGCATTTTCAAACTATTTGGCATCTACAACGCACTGCTCTAAAAAGAACCAATAAAAAATAATCTAAAGGAAATATATGGTAGCTACTCTTTAAAAACATTTAACTTTGCATATCAATTCCTTGAGAAAATTACAAATTACGAAATGCACCATATACATCTGTTAAATTTCATTATAAATATTTTTAACGTTATATTAGTGATAAATTTCGATTTATTGAAAATGTAAAACTATTTTAGAGAAACTCCAAATCTATTTAATTAGCTTTAAAAGTCTATATTTCCGGTGGGTTTAAGAAAAAGGTTCTAAAGATTTGATATCTTCATTTTGACTTCATAACAGAAACAGTAAAAGATTATATGCAAAGGCACAAACAACATCACATGGCTTCCACATTGAGAGCCTATGACAATGAGGCAGCATCATGATCATCTTGAACCCACTATGAGCTTAGTGGGTTATCTCTATATAGATTATCAAATGCAAACACACTTGCTTTCAAGACCCTATACTCATTCCCTTCCTACAAATTGCCGCATGCTTTGAATATATTTTAGGTATCACAAAAAAAGTTCATATCCTATGGCCCAAATGCCCCTCCACTTGCCAACCAGAACAAATTCCCTTGAACTTAATCTTATTTTATTTTAGGGTTCATGATATATCGATCATTCTTCGTTTTAAGTAAATATTATGAATATATGTGTAGCCTAATGCAAGTAAGTTACGTGGTTCTTTTGATTGCCTCAATGTTTATTCTCTGATATCTAATTACATGTGGTTCACCACCCTATATTTTAAACTACCATCAGATGCTGATTCTTTCTAAAAGCACGCTCAGCCGTGGCAGGCTTTAGCAAAATCCAGCGAACCGATTCTATATTAATGCTTATGCCATAAAATCACACTTTTGCGATAACAACTATGAATGAAGTTCATTCTAGGAATGTTGAAATTTGTAAAGCTCTTGCGGGAATCTGTTTTTTGAGACTCACTTTTCGAAAGGGCATGACTTAAAAAACACTGTATATTATATGTATCTGCGAGTACTGTGGACCAATGTTCATGCTGACTGGTGCAGCGTTTGTGAGTACTTATCCCCACAAGTTTGGTGAGAGAGTGAGTGGGGATTTGTTAAAAGAAGAGAGGAAAGAAAAAGGAGAGGAAGTGTAAGTGGGAAGCATCAGCATTGGCCTGTCACAACCCTAAAAAGATTAGCAGTGCATGCATGGGCCCATACTTTTCTGCTTTCTAACACAACAACACAAACTATAGCTAGCTTAGTGGTCGTAACCCAGAAACCAAGAGAATTTTAGTAGGTTCATTGCTAGATAGGAATATCTTTCTAATCCGTTTGCATAATTAATCATGTGCTACATACTGATTATTTATCTCATCAAAACTTTAACTGCTAGTAACATGCTTCCCTCTTAGTCATGTCACGTAGGTCATTCTTGTTTAAATTTCAACACTTTTGATTAGGTCATAAATCACTTAGCTTTTAAAAATGGTTTGATAAAATTTAGCTGAATTATAATTATTTGAATGAATTTAACTGAAATACATCAGGGTAGGTGAAGTGAACTAAATTAATCTAACCTAAACTTTTTAAATTACTTGAATTATTTAGACTACTTTTCATTTTAATGTATATATAGTTTTTAATCTCAGATTATATATATTTTAATGGGTTGTCCCAAATAATTGATGTAATATGCTTATTTTATTGTTACGAAGGATACATATTACATTTTTTTATTATAATCATTGTAGTATGTTATTGGTTTTTAAAGGCAACGTGGTTTAATACCTAAATATATGCAATGTGTCAATATGTACTTCAAATCAACATGATTTGAGTGACACATATTACATTTTTTTTCATAATCATTGTAATATGTTCTTTCTAAGATTTGTATTACAACTAATCATACCAACAAAAAAATTAAAATTCAATATTTGGCCCAATCTAGTATTAATACACACATTTTACTTATACATTTTCAATAGATTGTCTTAAACCAAATCATATGTGAATCAAAACATATGGTATAAATAATATACAATATTAATTCTAAATACAATAGACACTCCTTTCTAAGAAATACTTATGACGAATTTATTGAATTATATCCGTGTTTAATGATTTGTCATTAAAATCTACAATAATAGAACATTAATATTAAGTTTTTATAATAACATTTTTTTTCAAGAGGTAGTATAAACACTTAAAGTGTCTCTGTAGTCTATTGCACTAATATGTAGAATTTAGTTAAGTTAATTTATGAAAAATTAATAAAAATGATCATAATAGTTTTAATATAAAGTTAAATACCTTTAGATAAATTCAATATATTTTTATTGGTCTTCAAGTAACATAAAGTGAAATTAATATTAAATAAACCACAATCAAATATGCATAAAATATCAATACAATTGCACTCAATCAAAATTTTATGAAATATATATAATATGATTAAAATATAATGAACTGTATACAAGTGTTTAATCTTCTTAAATTATCCAAATAAACAATTCAACCTTAATATAATAATTGTCATTATTCCTTTTTTATTTTTAGATGAAAATATGAATAATTTAAATTCGAGGTAGTCTGTAATCTTTATATTGAATATCAAACAACACACTCATGTTACTAAATACAATTAATAATACAAAAAAACCAACAAAAAATTTCGCAATACAACATTTAAAATACATACTTCTAAAATTAAATAATACAAATGATCGAGGATCAAACCCTACTCAATCCAATACGTTAAACATATCACAAATAAAAAATATAAAATCACAACAAAAAAAGTAATAGAATTATATACATATTTCAACAAAATTTTAATCTTGCTACTAAAATTAAAAATTTAATCTTAATTAGCTTAACTTAATTTAACTATAATTAGCTCTAATTTGTGATTCTTAAAATTGTAATGTTATTTCATATATTGATCTAATTAAAAATATAACTAACTACAGTTCTAATATTTGTCGTAATTTTAATTAAATTAAAATCTTAATCTCATCTATAGCATGAATTTTAATCTTAATTTAAATTAATCTTAAAATCTAATAGTAATTTCTCAACTAAAATACTAATGTTAGTTTCTATACTAATGTCAAGATTAAATATAAATTTAAATTTAAAATAAAATATTTATCTTAATTTTAATCTGAATTTAATTTTAAACCACATGTTAATCTTAATTTTAATATTTAATTTAAAAGTTTTAAAAAATATTTGAAGTACAAACTACCAATGTTCTCGGCGAACTAAAGCGATCTGGTTACCATTGAGATGAAAATCATTAATATTATAATTATGCAACAGTTTTTCTTCTTACAACAATTCCTTTTAACTATTTTGATATTAAAGGTCAATATCACCCTAATAATTAAATAATTTTAATGCTAATTATTCATCTCGTATGATCCAAATTTCTTCATCTCACTCTCATGGTAAGTAGAAGGAAGTTTACTTCCTTTATAACTCTTTATAACTAACTGAAGCTAACTAAAAAGCACAACTTTTGTGGTGACGCTGATTATTATTGACTGAAATTAATATCTTTTAATATATTGAATTTATAATGGTAATTGTTTTGGATAAAAAATTGTTTTCTGGATAGCTCCAAACATTTCTCATCATTATGCTAATTAATAGAAGTTTCCAAATATTTTAATTTCTTGAATTATAACTGTGAATTTTTAAAATATAAATATTAACAGAATTATCAAACATCAACGTAGATAGTATCTTAATTATGTAATCTTATCTGATGAAGTTAGAAGTTACTTTCATTAGGTCTTTCTAAGTATAGTTTAGAAAGAGATACTTTAACACTTGACTTGTGAATGAATGGACAAAGAAATTTTGATTTTATGTTTTAAAAAATTTCATTGTTTTTTTAAATAATTACTTTAAGGACAGTTTAGAGATACTTTTAACAGTTTTGTAAATGAATGGACAAAAATTGCTAATTTATATTTAAAAAGATTTCATTGTCTTTTTAAATAGTTATTTTTATTGTATGGGAATGAAAAGTTTTATTCATAAGGTCTCTATTTATTATTATTTAAAAATATTTTTATATTTAAAAAGTACATATTTACATATTAAAACTAAATTTTGCATATATAATGAGTACTTATTTATTATTTTATTATAGACTCATAAAATATTACTACCGAACCCGATTTTAATATACTCTAGTCTCACATGAGAATTTAGAATAATGATAAATTATAAACATTTATTTACTTAATTCGTTGAAATATTTGTTAGAACAAAATTATGATGAAATGTTTACCAACTACCACAAATCATATGTTAGATATGACAATCCTACTATGTCACTGAACAAGAGAGTAAAACATGAATAATGTAACTTCTATTTATCTAAATATATACGAGAAAGGGAAATTCTACATCAAGTTAAAAAGTCATCTTCATAATTTTTCTCATTTAAAAAACATTAAAATGTATTTTAAATAACAAAGTTATTTAATACATAATAAAAATATATTAAAAACTGTAATCATAAAAAAAGATAAAAACTATGTCCAAATAAATTATCTTACTAATATTTTGTTTGAATCTAAAGATAAATCTGAGAGAGTATATTTGAGATAGGGCAAGTAGAAAGTTTTGTTATTTGAATTATAAAAAAAATTTAAAGTAAAATTTGTGAGTGATATAATAAATATGATTGATACTTAATTTTTTTAATTGATAAAAATATAAAATTACAAATTTATTTTTATATTTAAAATTAATTTAAAATATAATAATTAATTATTAATATTATTTTTAATAAATTTATTTTAATTGTTATTTTTTATAATAATATTATTATTATTTATATTTTATTATTATTTTTATATTATATTATTTTATTTAATAAATTTATTTTGATTATTGTTATTTTAATATTATTGTGTATTATTTATATTTTTTATCATTATTTTATAAATAAAATTTAAATATTATTGTTTTCAATTATTATTTATATTATCAATTTATTATTATCATATATTATTATTTATTATTTTATTATTATTAAAATATATAATTATAGTCTATTATCATAATCGATTCTATTATAAAGTTTATAGAAATTTATAATAGAATTTATTTATTCCTATAACGCGCATTCATAATCGATTCTATAAATTTGCGTATATAATTAATTGTTCATTTGTTTTCACATAAAATATTTACATCTTCTTCCATTTCAAGCCATCAAATCAACCATATTCAAGAATCTTTGCATATAATCTCTTCAACGTTGCATAGAACAAGAAAAAGAAGCCATGCAAACTGAAAAGCAACCGGTAATTTCATTTTCGCCGGCGTAAATACCCTCCTTTCTTCACACATTGAAAAGATCACTAGAGTTTACTCCTTCACGAATCAGCGTTTCTAAATCCACACAAACTGATTCATCTAAATGATTATAATCTTTATCAGATCTAAACATAATGTATACTCCGATTAGTCCCTTAAATTATCATTTGTTGACTCACACTCCTGTTAGTTACTCTTCTGACCACCAATAGACATTAATTAACAGTGTTCCTTACTTTAAAGAAGTCATTAACTTTATTTTCACTCTATCATTTTACATTAATTATTTCATTTTATATTTTTCTTTCTGTACTGTAAAATGTTTTAGTGTAAATAATGATTTTGCATGTTCATGTTGGTTTTTGTTTTACTGTGGTGTGGAATGACAATAATGTCTAGGGTATGGTAGATCAAGGAAGAGTGGACGATGAAAGAAAAAAAAAATGAAACGGTAGTTGTTTAAATTGAGGGAAAAAGAGAAAAAGTAAAGGTAAATAAATAAATAAAAATTATAGTTGATTTGATTGATATAATAAAATAATTTTATTTTTATATATTATATATTTAAAAACATTTTTAAAATATTTTTAAAATAATTTATTATAAAAATAATTTATAAAAAATACAAATAATAAATGTAACAAAAAAAATTTATATTTTGTTTATTATTTTAATAAATTTTATTTTAATTGTTTTTTTAAATGAAATTGTATTAAAATATTAAGTATATAATCGATTATGATTTTACATTATATAACTATTTCTATACAAATCTACACAAAATGACAGAGAAAGTTTAAAAGATAAATATTTTCCTTATTCTTTATTATTTTTGTGTTTTCTACTACAAGTCAGTAATATTGTTCTTTTTCCATCTTTAGAAAGAAACATGTCCTTAATGTTTTGTTGTTCATACAATTAAGAAAATTACAGATAAACTTTTTAAAGAGTCTCTTTATTGAGTGAAGGATTTTTTTTTCTTGAAATAAGCTCTAATGATGATGTGAGAATATTGAATAAAAGTTTATTTGTAAAAAAACTCTAATCCTAAAATAAATATAAAATAATAATAATATATGAGACTAAAAAAGATAATATTTTCATTAAATATAAATATATATTTATAAATTTTTAACTCTTTGTAAATAGATCGTGAAAGAAATTGAAAATGTTTTTATTTTTTAGTTAACCTCCATTAGTAATAAATTGAATTGTTATGTGTTCCAATCACAGATTATGGAGATCCTTTAAAATAGAGTATTAGTACGAAGTATTTTCACATGTTTAGAGTTCGTATGGTTATTCTTCTGAGTTGAAATTAGGTTTAAATTGAGGGCTTATAATGTTTAATTTTCTTCTAATATTTAATTTATTGATCGTATTTAATATTATGTTGATTTATATATAAGTTATTGATTGTATTTAATATTATGTTGATTTATATATGTTTTTAAAAGAAGTATCTCAAATTACTTTTTAAAAAAGATAATATGAATCTTTATTTGTCTGTCTCTTTAAATATTTTCTTTATTAATCTCGAAGGAAAAATGATATCTAAATTAATACATATTTCCTATAATCTATAACGCAAACTAAAATAATTTAAAATAGAATGGATCCAAAATATCTATTACCACATTAAATTCACTTCTACTTGTCCATTATATTCAAAATAATATTATTGTTAAGTTAACAAATATGTTTATTTGTTCATGTGTCCTATTCAAAAACTTTATGTATGTTTAGAAAAGTGAATAGCTTTTTATCTATAAATAAACGTGTTTGAGAACGTATTAGATGTCCTAGAGATCAGCCCACACATGCACCCCTTTGGTTCGTTAGATGAAAGAAAGAAATAGGGCAATTTTGATATTTTCATTCCTAAAGTGATCTAATGTTCAAGAAATAGTTAGTACTACTGACAAATTTGGTTAAAAACATTCTCATTTAATAACTTTAACTATTAATTAATATAATAAAATATAAAATTATTAATTGATGCAGTAGAGTACAAGAATTAATGAAACATGGAAAGTGTCCAACATTAAGAATCTGAAAATAAAATTAAGAGATTAAAACCTGGTGATAACATTTTGAACAGGAACCTTATTATGATGTAAAGACATGGAGTCAAAAAGGAGTGAAGACCATGATAAGAAGCTGTGATTGTGGTTTCACCATTGATGTATATATATATATATATATATATTAATAATTAGGTATGGCCCCATTAAAGTTGCTTTGGTGTGTGGTGCCTCTAACAGTGGAGGTAGCTCCATAATCTTAAAGTCTGTTTCTCTTGGGCCGTATGAACTGCAATTAATAATATGAGCAGAGAAAAGTAAAAGCAGATACATATCATAATATGCCTGCACTGGGGTTTCTACACAAATAGGATCACTAGTACAACCATAACCATGGTATTAAACTTTAAGTGCAAAGTTTAACACGTACTAATTAAACAATTTTAACTGCCCTAACATCCATCATCACTCGAACATTTGAAAATTGTGGAAATTGGAAAATCATTATTGACGGGACTCTTATTTTAAGGACTTGTCCCAGATTTTAAGGCGTTACCCTTTTAATTATTAAAAAGTTTAAAAGAGTCCCTAGTGAGAAGGATCTTATCTCTATATTGGTTTTAAAAGAAATCTAATCAAAGATTACTTTAAGATATGTTTAAGTCCATACTCATGGTGTTAATAATGTTTTCAGTAAAATTATTTTTATCTCCTTAGGTAATATCCTAGAGACATTTGTCAAAGGTAGTGTGACTTCGTCAACAAACCGCGTAAAAAAAATATGAGTTCAATTATTACATAATAAATAAAAAAATGATGAATTTTAAACAATTCGGAGCCGAAAATTTGACTCCGTTCCAAAAACCAAAACTTCAAAGATACTTCTTAAAGTTTTCAACAATAAAAAGAATCTTAATTAGGGATCACTTAAAAAAAAAGTTGAATTGAGGCCAGTTTACTAAGTAATTAATACCTGACATAGGAGAATTTATTAAGTATTATTACTCTAAAGTTGTATCAGAAAAAACCCATTCTAAGTTGTTTATTTATAAAATTAAAGAGAGAAAGTTAAAGAAATAAATTGCCAGTTTATTTACAGGTGTATGTAATGCCTTTACATGGTTAAGTGGAAAAAAATTTCACTTCAATTCAATAACAAAGAAGACGCTAAACGACAACTTGAATTTTGGTTACACAGCTTCAAACAAAAGATACGGTAGTTTGCAGTAGAAATTCCAATGTAAATGTTTGGGTTTATATTCTTATTCTGATTAATTGCATGCCTAACATTCTATATTATTTAGTACAAAACATTTGTTTAATGTGGAATGAAACAAGAAGAATCCATGATGTAGCATCACATAAGTTTTGGCTAGTTATTTTTTCTCTGTTTAGTTATTCTACAGTGTGTGTAGACAGTGCTTTGCAAGGTAAAAGTAAATTTGGAAAATGCAACCCCACCTAGTGGGGGTGTGGTGGTAGTTTTGATGGGATGGTGAAGGAGCATGAAATTAAAATCACTATATTCTCTCTCTCTCTCTCTCCTCTCTCTGTGGTTATGAGCAGTAGGAGGAGTTGTTTATAATTTGAAAACTTGAAGGCAGCCAACAAACTAGGGGGTTGTTCTTTGTAGTTCTTGTGTTTTGTATGGACATGAAGGGATATTCAGTTTCCTGGACAAAACATAAGAAAGAGCCATATTTTTCAGCTCCTCACATAACAAGACAACAACAGTGCAAACAAGCAAATCATGATACCCCAGAACAAACAACTTCACTAAATCATTCCCTCAATTTGGCTCTTTCCACTTCCCAAAACACTCTACTCCCTACGCTACCTGCCCTTCTTGTTTTCCTCCTACTTCTTACTTCAATACCCACATCATTTTCTCACCCCATTGCCTCCAATTCATCTTTCCCACCACCCTCTCACCCCACTGCCAACAACACTTTCAGACCAGCTGAAGTGTTGCAAAAGTTGAGGACTATCAGAGCTCACCTCAACAAGATTAACAAGCCTCCTGTTAAAACAATTAAGGCATTTTTCATCTTCCTTCACACTCTGTGACAATGAGAATACTGCATTTTTACCTTCTCCTGATTCAATGATCTATGTTTCTGTTCCTTTGTTGCAGAGTCCAGATGGGGATTTGATAGACTGTGTTTTATCTCATCAGCAACCTGCTTTTGACCATCCTCTGCTCAGAGGGCAAAGACCATTGGTAATTTCATCCAACTCAAGGAAACTGACTTTCCTTTGAATTCCTAACACATCCACATTCCTCAGAATTGTTGAACCATTCTGGGGTGGTGGAATTCCAATTTACCACTACTCGTCTTTTAGTCTAAAGGTTTTATTTTGGGGGTTGAATTTATTTGAGAGACTGAGAAAGTAAGAGGCTTAAGGTTTACAGGATCCACCTGAAAGGCCAAAGGGCCACCCCAATGGAGAAACAGTCATAGAGAGCTTTCAGCTTTGGACTGATTCTGGTGAAACATGCCCTGAAGGAACTGTTCCAATCAGAAGAACCACTGAACAAGATTTTCTGCGAGCAAGCTCTATCAGAAGATTTGGAAGAAAAGTACGGAGGGACTCAACTGGCTCTGGTCATGAGGTTAGTGCTTACGAATGTAATTTGCTTATTGAACTTCCATTGCAAAATTCAATCCTCTTACCGCTAATGTTTCCGTTTCTCGCAATGCATTCATTTGAAAGGAAAATCTCTGCTCTTATCTTCTCAGCATTGTGTTCATTTCCACCCTTTTTCTTTACCAGAAAGAAAAGAACAACCCTGTTTTTCCTTGTTCATCAAAATTCAACATGAATTGCAAAAACGAAGACATTGAAGGGACACCACTTTCAAAAGTTTGCCTCCTAGGTGCACCAAAAAGTAACGTGGAAATCATTATTCTCTGAGGAAGCTCTTCTTGTATCCCTGTTGGATGCCACACGCAATTTTTTTTTTTTTTTTTTAGAAGGGGCTAAAAATTAAAATGAATAAAACTCCCAAGCACACCATAGGAAAAATAGTTCATTCTTATGCACGCATATGTTTAACTTCTACTGATAATTTTGATTTTTTAACACACATCCTGTTGCAGCATGCAGTTGTTTTTGTAAACGGAGATCAATACTATGGAGCAAAAGCGAGCATAAATGTATGGACACCCAGCGTAACCGATCCATACGAATTCAGTTTGTCACAGATATGGGTTATTGCTGGATCTTTTGGCAATGATCTGAATACCATAGAGGCTGGATGGCAGGCATGTCAATATCTACTTCTCCAAAAATTCACATTCATCCATTTTTTGTAGTATATATTGTGAAGGTGTTGAAGAACATACCAGGATTACATTTGTCTTTATCACTTGCTTTAGTTTTCAGTCCTTCGATTTCTAGCTAAATAACAAACATGCTTTTCCTTCAGGTGAGTCCTGAGCTATATGGAGACAACTATCCTAGGTTCTTCACTTACTGGACAGTAAGTAACGCACGTTTCTTTTTTCTTTTGTTTCTTTTTGGCCTCATTTCTTTAACATGTTACAGTATGTTCAATTTGACAGACGGATGCATATCAAGCAACAGGATGCTACAATTTACTCTGTTCAGGATTTGTCCAAACTAACAACAGGATAGCAATAGGGGCTGCAATCTCCCCAAGATCCATCTATAATGGCAGACAATTTGATATTGGCTTAATGGTTTGGAAGGTGAGTCTTTTACTTTTTCTTTTTTTCCCCACAACAATTCATCACCTAAAAGTCAACCAAAAAGAAAACACCAATTAAGGAGAAAATAGGGTCCTTTAACACAAAAGGCTCAAAGGTTTGGATGGTGGTTTGTTGTTAATTTGAGCTTTTAGGCTTTTCAAACCGTTATTTGCTTCATTTCGCAGCTTGTTTACTTTGAGAAAGAAAAAGGCTAAACATGCATAATCAAACTAAGAGTAAAGAAAATCATATCCAAGTGAGGCAATAATTCGTTTACTTCTTTTTTGCCCCTTTTCTTTTGAATTTTCTGCATGTTATTGTTATTCAAATGGAAGATTCCCTTGCTTTCCTTGTACGAGTGTCCTTCATGGGGTCGCCTCTAGCTGAGCCTTTTCCTTTCCTTCCTTTATTAAAGCAATATTTCGCGGCTCACGCTTTTCTTTTTTATTTTGGTTTTGCTCTAACCGGCATTTCCATTTGTCTTACCACTTCTTTTTCCTCAGTTTCACTCTCCTCCAATAATATCATTAATAATGGTAATGAACCACTTTATAACACTGAGACATGCATTAATTAATTAACCCATAAGGGAAAAATTTGGTGTTTGCATTTATGCCAACACATTAATGCAGGTTAGACAGTTGGAGTCAAGCTGTAACATACTAACATGCATTTCCTTTTGCTTTAATAATTCTAAGATACCATAATGAAATTCTGTGTATAGGACCCAAAGCATGGACATTGGTGGCTGGAATTTGGGTCGGGGCTACTTGTTGGGTACTGGCCAGCATACTTGTTTAGTCACTTGAGAAACCATGCTAGCATGGTACAATTTGGAGGAGAAATAGTGAATTCTCGTTCAAGGGGCTACCACACTGGCACTCAAATGGGTAGTGGCCATTTTGCAGGAGAAGGGTTTAGAAAAGCTGCCTACTTTAGAAACTTGCAAGTTGTTGATTGGGACAATAACTTGCTTCCTCTTTCAAATATTCACCAACTGGCTGACCATTCCAATTGCTATGACATAAGGGTGGGATCAAACAATGTTTGGGGAACTTACTTTTATTATGGAGGCCCTGGAAGGAATGTGAGATGTCCTTGAAGATTATATATACATATACTTCCTATTATACAGGCTTCTCTGTTCTCATTATATATAAATATTCTTTTCTTTATCCCACTTTTTATCTTTTGGGAATTTTGGGTTTCCTTATAAGCTTCACATGGTTTGGCTATATTTGTTAATTTTGGTTTTGGCTTAACAGGTTAGAGACAGTTTGTTCCGTTGTTAGAGATTATGTAAATCCACGAAAAATATGCTGTCAGTTTATAACATTAAATTTAGGAGTTCTGTATTCTTCTATTCCTATTTCTTTCCCCTCTGCAATTCAAATAAACTCGAACCTTGCGCAGGTAATAGTTGACTTTCATTTGGTCAATAAACATTTAATGCAGCTTCTCTGTCCAAGATGGAACCATAATTTTCCATGCTTAGTGAGAATTATATTTTACTGCCACGAATCCGTCATATGTGGCTTTGCATGTGGGGGAGCTACAAAGAAGCAAATTACAGACATATCTCGAAAACTAAATGCGTTCAACCGTCTATATCTTCCCTGTTATATTACTAACCAGATTTATTAACTATCATGAATCTTCTATCTTCTTGGTAAATTAAAAGAGAATATTTTAATGCATATGCAGTGTCTCCATTCAATTTTCACTGTAAATAAAAAAATTAGTTGAATACTATATAATACAGTGAACCAAGACCAATTAACAGTGAACAATAATGTGTGTGACAATATCCAGAGAGAAAGAGTAAATGAATAAGACCTTTTTGAAGCGAAAATTGGTTGAAAGCTAAAGGTCAATGTCATGATTTTATTAAATCTTAGACCATCCGAAACTAGACAGGAAGAGAGAAGAAGGGAGCACATGGGTCTTGAGAAAATGAGTCTGTGGTGTTAGTAGGCTAGCATTAGGCATTTGCATCCTAGTGTCCAAATGGATGTTGGTGGAAGTGTGAAGTGACACAAGATATGGATCCTTTGTTTTCACAACTCCAATGATAATAATATTGAGAAGGGTAGAATTGTGAGGGATAAGAGTAACTGACTCTTCCTTGCGTGACAACAAAGCGATCCCCACCACATTCGATTAAAGAATAAAGGACAGTGATGGTGTACACAGGAATTCAGAAGCGTATTATGGAAGAGTATGCAAGGAAATGGAACAAACAATTATTTTTACTAGGAGTTTGGGCTTCTGCTGCCTCAATCTGGAAAGGCTTATGAAAAGATTATTTGCATACGAAGCAAGAGAAAGTAGAAAGTAGTGTGATCAGAGCCAACAGTAGCAAGCAAGACCTACTTTCTTTATTTCTTGGAGGGAAAGTATGTGTATTACAACAAAAGACCAACTGAAGTACATATTATAATTCAGTAGTGTCTCTGTTCCTTTCCGTACAGTTATGTTTCTGAATTATAGAATTACACTCAAATTTACGTTTATAATAGGATCTCAATTCTTAGTTATCTATCTATTGGTCATTTGTGTTGTGATAGTTCAAACTATAGATCCATTATCACACTAACGAAAATAATAGTAAAAATGTAACTCACAAAAAAAAAAATAATCTAGAAGGTAAACAAGGAAAAATAAGAAAATTACATTCGGTGGTCCAATTGAGATATTAGTAAAATTCAATCTATGTAGACATGAAAATTCAAAGAGAAAACACAGTGTCGGTACAGCATCAACAACCCTAGTTTGTAGAGAAAAGTAAACGTCAAAGAGGCTCCAGCTATCTGAGGAGACACTGCTGCAAAAGCATGTCCCGAGGAAGACTAACCATGATGCATCACCCACTACATTACTTCTTCGTCACATTATACTTTTATGGTGCCTACAACATATAAAATTGTTAACCTAAACCAAAAATATTTAATTAAATTAAACAATCAGAGTTTCCGAAGTTAATATTACTTAATGGAATAGTACCATGCATTATTTAGTTATTTTAGTATTTTATTTATATTTATGTAAATTTAAAAAGGAAAATAAAAATATAATAAATAGTTTGTGAAGTGACATGGGAATGCCTTTTTGAGACAGGTGCATCATGTATGTTTGATATGGATAGTGCTATTGTTTTTAGAGTGGTCCTTACTTCTTAACTTTGGACACTTGTTTCGTATTAAAGATTATGTGGTATCACAGCAAAAATCCCTTTCACCTTTGAATTTAATCACACTAAAAAGTAACATTGTGGTAATCACTATTCAACTCTACCTACTTTTAAGCAAGTTATTTTCACTTGGTGTTCTTGAATGAAACCTTGACTTTGAGTGTATTTACTTAACTGATCTAATAGATAATTGTTTGGTTATTTTTCATCAATTGATGCTGCTTTTATATTTTTTATAAACAATGATAAATTATCAAGCAATACATTAAAATAATTTATTTTTTTAACTTACCTAAAACACAATAAAAATATAAAGCATTTTTTTTAAATAATGAAATCATAGAACTCAAGAACTAAAAGAATTGTACGTTAATATTTAAAATAATATAAACATAAAGACAAAAGTAAAAATAAAATAAAATGTATATATAATAATTTATTGTTGTACTTTAAAAATATAATTTAAATTATAATAACAACTAAAAAACTTAAAAAAATACATTTAACTGAAAATATGATATAAATCTTAACTTCTATTCTTTTGTGCGCACTGCTTGAATTAGAACTTAATAACCGATACAATTTATTCAAAAATGTTATTGTAAAAAGCGCTATGACAAGTTATTTGTAGGTTTTTCTAAATTTGATGAAACTTCACTAAAATGGATGGATATAAAAAAAATTAAATTGGCTTTTCTAATTGTGACAGGTATCTAGTTGCACATGTTTTTTAAATAAATAATGAAATGTGGAAAATAAAAGGTAAAATACATATTAAATTTTTATAATTTTATAGAAATTTGAAATAAAGGATTTAAAATAATATACTATTAAGTATTAAATTGAAATTTACATGTTATTAACAATAAAAATCATAACATGACTTTAAAATAATTGTTCAAAACAAATAGTCATCTATGTCCGAAGTCATACTTATTCAATATAGGATAATGGTGAAGAAAATATAAACTACATCATCTGTGTCCTCTTCCTACTTGTCAAGCTCATGTCTACTTCCAAGGGTGTTAAAAAAATTCAAACAACATAAATAAAAGAGTTAAGAATACACATCATATATATGAAATACATATATAGAAAGACCTGGTAAATCTAAACACAAAAAAAGAAAAAAATCATGCATCATAACACATTGTCAATGGTAATGTTACTTAATTGACTCAAATACATTAATATTTTTTTTCTAAATGCATGTCGTACTATTACATAGTGTGCTTATATATGAAGTTTGTTGTGAGTAAATAAATTGAATCACACAAAGGAAAACTCTTACAATTCATTCTCAACTATAACAAAATCTACTAAGAATTAGTGAAGACAGTATAGCTGGTTACGATGACCCTTTTAACTTACTTTTTAGAGAAGAGATTCCTTGCTATAAAATTCTCACGTCCTCCCCTAATCACTGCTTAAACTTCTCACAACATATAAGTTATTTACGTACATCAAATAAATCACAAAAATTCATATTATTATAACAATGAATTTTTTTTCATTACAAATATAAGGATTGCGTTTAAATAGTTCATGCCCGTCCCTGTGGGATCCAATGTCCTCCACTCGACAATTTTCTCGTGATTTTGAAATGAGCTTTTCAGGATGTACTTTTTATATTTTGGAAAGCCCACTCCAGAATATTGAGGGGTGTAGAAAGAAAGCCCCTCGTTACGCTATGAATATATCAGCCCAATAGCTATTGGTATCCTTCGACCCACTTAACGGACCCAGAACTAATGGGCCAAGATCCGATCCAAAAGTACAAGCTGACCTATTGCGTTCCTGAATGACTATAACTCCATTTCGCAGAACCTTGTTAGTTATTAAATCATGCCCTCCTTATACCATCTAAAGCAACCCATAAACTACTTGTCATTATTTGTTCTGTATTAAATCCTTTGCAATATAACGTTTATACTTTTTCTAGATTAAGGTAGCTGTTTTGAATTAAAGTTATTTGTCATTGGATCATAATGATCTTTGTTTAAAAAGAATTATGGAGTATTTCTATTACCAGCACATGGAACTCATAATGCCTAATCTTATGAAAGTGCTGGTTTAGCCCAAAGAAAAGTTAACACAGAAGCAATGGCCTTAAAAAGTGATTGGAAATTATAAGCCCAACAAATATACCACCCTACATACTAAATGCATGCAGCATATTCAAATTTATGATATGAAATTATGAATAATGACATCTTTGAAAAGAGACGAAATAACAATCCTTCCCTTTTAAAAGAATACTTATGCATAGAAAATATGAATTTTTTCATCATAGAAAAGATGAAGTGCGAGAAGCTAATTGACAACCCTACCTTTTCAAAATGCTTTAATCTTAATTTAACGCGGTATTGATTGACCATTACTTGTACTATTTTCATTATTACACAGAAAATGTCCTCTGTGTAAACTCTCTAGTGTTCCAATCTGCAACCTGTCTATTGTAGACTCGCTCTTCATATTTATGAGAAATTATCAGATACAGTTATAGGAATTACAGTATATTCAGCCTTCTGTGTCATTGTGTTAAGTTTGCTCCATAAAGTTTCAATGGAGTCATCTATAGTGACTCTCCTTGAAAAAAATAATCAGCAAATATAATGGTCATTAGGTTATGGATCATAATTTGCTCGTGTCACTGTAAAAAGTTGGATGCGAAATAAAACATCATTATCCGAATTATGTGGTTTTAAAAAATAGATAATTTAGTCCATTTTTATAGTTTTCTAAGGATATTGACTTACTTATTCTATCCTTAAAATAAATATTTAATTTGTGTGTGCAAATATAAAAAACATTTAATAAAATATAAATGAAAAATAAAATAAATGTATTAATTGAAAATATAAAGCATATTATAGCAAAAGATAGTATCATCATGTTGAACCTTTTCATTTTTATTTAATATAGAACTTAGCCTTACATTTGTATTATTAATAATATCTCATTCAAGGGAGAGTCCCGTTATTATATTACTCTTAAATACAAACACCTCACATCGTTAAGTTAGGTAAATTGAGAAGGAAAATATAAAAAAAATCTCACAATAATGAGACCCGAACCAAATTCACATAAGGAATTTATAGTACCTTCAATTCAAAAATCTTAAGACTATGAGTTTGTTAGTTTTTGTCGTAATATGTTGCTTTCTTATTTTTACTTAAAGTGGATAAGATAGTTAAAATTAAGAGTTTAATTATAATATCGTAAGATTCTACTATTCACACATTACATATGATTTAAATCTCACATATAATCCTGACACATCAAAATTGGTAAGATGGTTGAATAAAATTGTAAAAAAACTTGTGGATCTCAATTTTCTTTTATCAAGAATAGTTATTCACCTCTTCTTTCTTTAATGACTTCAATTAAGATAAAACCTAACCTTAATTATAATTAATACAATTACTTTAGTATATGTATTGTCAGTTCTACACCTTCCAAATAAAATTAATGTAATAAATTCACTTTGTGTTTTGAACCTTAATATATTATCATTTAGATCTTGTGAAATTTTTTTCCTTTCTACTCACAATTTCAATTTTAATTATAATTTCAATTTTAATTATATTGAATGTAAGACTTAGAATAATATTTTTAGATTGTTAACAACAAAGCTTATTAAATAATAAAATGTGGAGTGAGATTTTCAACTTTAAGAATCTTCTCCTTTCTTTAATATAAAATGAAAACTAACTTACTTTTTATTTTTTTTAAATTGAAATTTCTTCTCCCTATCTCTCCATGACTAATGAAAAACCACCTCATTAGATATGGATTTATACTAGTTACATGTTAATGATTCAAAGTTGTGAAACTTTGTTCATAAAAATGACTTTAAGATATGATTTTATGAAAAGAAAGTTAATATTTGTAACATCCCGAAACTTTTAAATATATGTATATATTTAATCTAGAATTTTAAATATCATGCAAGATTTATAATTACTATTTTTTTTAGTCATAAATAAGTATTTCATAAGAACATCTTCTTTTGAAAATAAAAAAATGGGACTAATTTTAATTCTTGATAAATCTCAAATTCAGATTTTATTTTATTATCTATCTTATTTATTATTATTAGGAAGTTGTACATATTTTTCACAATTTTAATTATATTAAATATAT
>Ga0099825_1003429_pt1 | contig 21093 bp, 8 predicted proteins | sample SiratroredBW_FD_76838 | JGI IMG/M metagenome (GOLD analysis project Ga0099825, IMG submission 76838) | Root nodule microbial communities of legume samples collected from California, USA - Siratro red BW | ecosystem: Host-associated > Plants > Roots > Nodule | place: USA: California | collected... | reverse complement strand
TATCTCATATATATATATATATATATATATATATATATATATATATATATATATATATATATATATATATATATATATATATAAAAGCACAAGTACCTTAGAAAATAAAAATATTGAATACATATTCTTACATAATTCTACGTATAGGCATACCCACAAAACCAATGATCACTAGACAAACCAAAACCAATAAAAGCTTAAGTATTCTTGTAGCCTTCTTTGTAGGACTTTTTTGGAGGTTATCTTCAAAAGTTAAAATACTTATATAAACATCATCTTCCAAATCAGTTTTATAAAGTTGAATTAGATTTAAAGTCTATTTTTTAAAATAATATTAGAGTATATCATAACAAGGTTTGATAGACTTATATTGTATCAAATTATCCATAAATATATAGTCTCAAACACGAGATATATATACTTCGTCAAGAGAAATGTGTATTAGAGATCTCACATCAACTATAAATAAGGTTAATTTATTTTATTATATATATATAGATGCATCTTTATCTTATAAATTAATTTTATAAGATTGAATTAAACTTAAAATCCTTTTGATATTAATAATAATAATATTAATAATAATAATAATAATAATAATAATAATAATAATAGTAATAATTCACAATACATATTAAGTTTTAGTCAACATTGTAAGTTTTATATATAATAACTATGACTATTAAGAACACCACACACTACTCCCTAACTTTAACAGTGCATCCTCAAACCATAGATGTCATTTATTTATGACAATGTTGAAAGAGTTGGAATAGGAGAGTAATGTTTAAATTTGGTCGACCATGATGAAGCTTATTCCATGATAGTTCTGTCGTCGTCAAAAGATTATATCCGTAACCAGGGGATCGATGCTAATGAGAACTGATTCCATGGGACATTCAATCAATAATTCAAATGCACTAAATCAGAAAATGTCCCTTGAAGATCTGAAATCAGTACACTCAATTTATTGTTCGCCATTTATAAATGTTTTATTTTGGAAATTTAAAAATAATAATCGTAATTAAAAAAAAAAAAGAAAAAGAAAAAGAAAGGAGTAGACAATGGAATTTGGAAGTATAAATGTGCATATTTTCATGATACAATTTGCAAATATAGAGCTAGAGCACCAAATGTAGTTAATTTACAAATATATATATATATATATAAAAGATTGATCTACATGCAGTAACCGAAATAACGGCTGACAGATTATGACAGATTATGATTATAGATTATGACAGATTATGATTATAGAGGTAAAGGAGGCTAGTTTAAATATTTTAATGGATATTATAATTATTTATTTTATTAAATATGAATTAGATGAATTTGAATTGAATAGAATGAATGTTTATATATGGTATGATGTAGTATCAATATTTGTGAGTGATGTGGTGTGTCATCGAGGCATAGTATTTTTAGGAAAGGAGATACATGTGTTAAGATTATTAGGATATGCATTGTTTGGGGATTCGATCTATCTAAGAAGGTATCCTGACTCTACTAGTACATTGGATTCATATAGATGAAGAATACCAGTTAGTGAAGAGTCGAAGGAGGTTCATATGACCATGTCCGAGGTTCATATGGATTAACCCTGTGCATATGGGAACTGTACCTGAGGTTTGAAATAGGAACTGACCAGGACAGACTGTGTCCGAGGTTTGAAATATGAGCCCGATCGGAACAGATGGATGGCCTCTGAGTCTAACTCAATGCACGAGTCTTCCGGAAGTAGAGAGTCTAGTGTCTTTGTATGTGAGTCAATATATGTATATGTATGATATGAGATAAATTATGAAAGTTTGATTTGTTGTAGTTTGGTTGAGATAGAAATTTAATTTATGAAAATATATTTTTTCAAAACTCTCTTAGCTTACCCTTCTTTTTGTGTAGTGCTTTTTTTTTTAATTTACAATGATCGTGTATTACATGTGAGCAGAGAATTTGATAGGTGGTGTGAATATCCAGTAAATTGATGAATAAAATTTATTTTATTTGTAATTTTACGAAAATATTTTTATTAAATCTATATAAAGAAATATATTTTGGAATACATGATGAATTTATGAATTTTTATATTCAAGTTTATTATAAATTTTTATGTAATAAAGTTCGTATACATATTACATTGAATTGGAAACGGTAGTTTATGAGAACAAGTTGGTAAATATTTGGTTGAGTGATTTTACACATTATTTATCGTTATATTTATATATATTAATTAAATATATTTTCAGTCAATATAAAATTAATAAGCTCTAATTTTAATTCTTATAATTTTTTTATTTTCTATCATTTTAAAAGTTAATTTTTCTCAATTTTAGGTGACACTTATCAATCTATCTTTAGCTAAGCGTTGAGTGACCATTTTAGATAATATATTTACAGTCTACACTATAATGTCGTGATACTTCATTCCTTGTTATACAATTTCGAAATTTTTAATTTAAGAGGATATAAAATAAATAAAAATTGTAAAAAATTCAGTCATATTAAACCATATCAAGCATTATAAACGTATATAGTTAAATATCCACTAAAACCTTGTCTCTAAAAATTTTAGAAAACGAAAACTTGAAGAATCCACTATCATTATCATTCTTCCAACGAATATCTCTTTCATGTTGTTATGCATCAAAATATCATAATCGAGTGATTTATGCTTTATGGTGCAAGAAAATGACAAATGAGATTTCTGGGTTGACCATGTTGGAGTTCGTACCTAAATACTGCATGCATGAATAATGTTAATACAGTCGTCATCAAAAGATTATACGTACCTTATCTGGAACAGTGTTAATGGTATAGAATATCAGTATTTTGTGGAGATCAAAAAGTCCAAAGTACAAATTCAAACAAACTCCTTTATTGATGCATATATCTACGTGAATTCGAATGTGCTATTTATAATTAAGGAATTCAAAGGAAGCGGAAATTCCGCAAGATAAAGAGCATATAAATAAATAAATAAACTAACAAATTTTGTTTTTGATTGTGAGGTAGAAGTGATATTGTGATGTCTTATATTAAAAAATAATATGTGATGTTTATGGATTATTTTTTCTTTGATTATCTACTTTAGAGTATAAATATTTAGATTAAAAATTGAATAATTTGAATTGTGATAAAATTAAATATGTGTCTAATAAATTTGGATATGTTATAATCTCAATAATTTGTTTTATAATTACCCATTGTTACTGTACTCTAATGTGTAAAGTACAAAATTTAGAAATGTTATATATAAAAGTGTCAATTTGACTTATGGTATATGCGACAATCTTAATTTACAAATAAAATAACTTTTTTCATTAACACATTCAATGAGTGGGTTAAAAAAGTCTCAACTTTTCAAATCTCGCCATCAAATGAGTTAAAAAGAGTAAAGTGGATTTGATTCATTAAAGATTTTAATTAACTTCTTAATATTTTTAAGAATTTTGTAACTTTTTAAAATATTCTAAATTGAGATTGATCTTTAAATATTATACATTAGTTATAAATTAGTTTTTAATTAATTTTTACTATTTACAACTTAATTAAAAGATTAAGGTTCAACCTTACTTGTTTGACTGGATGGATCCAACACAACTTGAGTTCAATCTGACCTGACATTATCTAACATGGTTCGACTTTGGTTGACCTATCTCAGCTTAAATTAACATAATATAATTTAAATTTGATTCAATATTGGCCCAACATGACTCATCTCAAAATAGGCTTGATTATACTTGGCTTAACATCACTTAACTCACTCTTGCCTAATGTGGCTTAACTTGACTAGGCCTGACTGTGGCTTAACTTGACTAGGCCTGACTATACTGAACTCGATGTGAACCTAACATAACTTATAAGCCTAACATAGACCTAACTCGACTTGATCCAATGTGAGCTCGACTTGACTTGGCTCGAGATGGGCTTGACTTGACTCAAGGTAGACTTAACTCGACTCAAGGTGGGTCTTACCCGACTCAGCCCGATGTGGACCCAGCATAACTTGTCTTGAGGTGGCCTAACCTGGCTTGAGATGTGTCAAACATGACTAGGCCCAAGGTGGGCTTGATTTAACTCGACTCAATATGGGCTCAACTCGACACTACCTAATTTGGACCCAATTGGACTAGACTTGAGGTGGGTCTAACTCAACTCAGCCCAAAGTGGACCTGACACTACTCAATCCTAGGTGAGCCCGACACCACTCAACATTACGTTTACACAAACTTTACTATACCCTAGGTAGGACCAACAAAACTCGATCCAAAGTTAGCCTAACTTGACTTGACCCAACAAAGGACACAGACTTGACTCGATTCAATATAGACCCAACATGACTCAATCTAAAGTGGACTCAACTCAAGTTGGCCCGAGAAAAACTTAACTCAATTTAGTCTAAGATGGATTTGATTCAACTCGGCCTAAAGCGGACCTGAGTCAATTCAAAGATAAACTCGGCCCTATAGAGACCTAACTGGACTCGGGTGTACTCATCTAAAGAATTTAAAAAACCTAAAAGGAAAATACTCAAATTTACACATATTTAACCCTTTTGTTTTCCTTGAAGGGTTCACTACTCATCTAAACATAATTTCGTGAACAGCCACAAAATTCAAAGTTTGGACTTACAGGTATTTAATATGTTTTCCTTATTCCTCTGAAAATTTAAAGCTCATGCCACATTCAACAAGTCATAATGGAAATCATGCAGGGTTCAAATTGTTAAAGGGGAGATGAGTAAAGGAGGAAAAGCATGCAGAGGGCTGATTTCTCTTCATCATGCAGGACAATGTTTTGCTAACAGAATGCATTGAACAGCAATTTTTAGTAGTGTGGACCTGCACCTTATGCAGTCTTGGTTTTAAATTTGCCTTACATATTCAAATTTTGCTTAAGATACTAATGGACCTCATGTATTCAAGCTCTTCTGTAGTCTCATATGAGAGGAAAGAGAGCAAAAGTGAGCCAAGATGTCTCGCCAGCAACACCCTCAAAAGAGTAAACCCTTATTTAGTCCTCAAGATTATCATCTAACCAAAAATTTTTGAAGACTAGAAGTTGAAGGTTTACTCTCCTCATAGCTTTTAAAGCAGATGCCGGCAAGTCATCCTTGGCTCAAATGTACTCTCTTTGCCTTTTCATGCAAGACATTTGAGCAAACAAGATGCATCTTCAAATTCTATGCTCTTCTGCATCGTTGCATGTTTGCCTTTGTCTTCTTTATATAAGCTAGAGAAGGTCAAAGGGTTGCTAGAAATTGGCCCCACTTGAATATGGACATTTCACCATGGTGCTCCTTGAGCCTTATCCAAAACCATTGTCAAAATATATGGAATCAAATCTTGTAGATTTTGCTACGTGTTTGTTTATGAATTAGCCACGACTTGCTAAAGTTGACTTGCCCTTTTGCTTCCTAATTCTGTTTCTTAATTGGTTATGATGCAGTAGTTGTGGGAATAGAATATGGGGAGGGAAGGCATGTGAGAGAGACTATAGTGGCTACCCATGTTTCTGTTATGGCATTGTCGATGAGAATTTGTTCTCAAGAATTGTTCTTGGTTTTTTTCTTAAGGTAGAGGCTAATATGCTTTTGTTGTTGTTTAGTATTACTATTTCATGCACATAAGTTCATGCTAAATACAAAACGAAATTCACTTGCAGGGCCATATTCGATTTCATCTTTAAAAGCTGGAAATGTCTCTCCTTCCATGGATCATGAAAAAAATAAAACTATAATCATAATGTGGGTAAAGGGTAAGCTGCAATACAAATACAATGAGATTTATTCCTTCATATAAAAAGCAAGGGTTGTGTTAATAAGATGTTTACTTCATTGGATTCATAATTTCGCAGTAGCGTTCTAATATTTTCAGATCAATAAAAGATATTTGTTTCTTATTTAAATCCATTATTTCATGTTTCTCTTGTATGTCCACGATCGTGGATATAAAATTGTCATCTTTTTTCTATACATAGAATAGTATAACTGACTTGAATCTTGGAAACTCATCATGATTAGAATTAATTAGCATTATAGTGTGGTCAGACAAAATTATTTTAGTGTAATTCATCATGATTATTAATTAGTGGTGTGGTTGGGTGAAAAAAGAAATTATAAGAGTAATTTAGTATAAATGAATTTAAATTTTTTTATGATAACTTAGGCTTTTTTTTAACAGCAAAAAAATTAATCGAAACACTTAAAAAGAGTGTTATAATCCTATTACAAAAAGAAACAAATGGAACCAAATCCAGAAAGACCTACATCAAGACAGCCAGAGCTACATTTTCACAAATAACATTTATGACTTATAACTAGACATAAATAAGGAAGACCTAAACTCAACAGCATAAACCAATAAATATGAGTCTGGTCCAGAAAGACTCTATTTAACACTATAACACCCAACAATCAGCAAATAAGGCAAGAATATATCCCAAGACCCTTTCCACTGTGATCCCATCCGACATACAGATTTTAATACTGACCTACTTGTCTTGTAGGATAGTCTTCTCATATCCATTTGCACAGTCATCATTCGTAGACCAAAACAATGTTAAACAAGATATCTGTACAGTAATGATAATTGAGTTTATTTGGATAAATTTTTAAAAAAAAATTAAAATTTATTTTAGGAACTGGTAAATATATTAATTGTTCCAAACTATAGAATTTTAAATTTTACTTATAGATTTTTTTTAATCTTTTCTTTCTCATGTTTGTATTATTTATATTATTATTTTACTTGAGTTGTGTAGGAGCTTCATTTGTTTAAAGTGGGTTAGATGTTGTTGACTCAATTTGGACATTATTAATATGGGTGTCATTAACTTTACATTGTCTTTCTCAATGTCGGTTGAATATTCTTTCCAGATCAAAGTCAATTGAGTTTTTTTCCCATATCGTAGTATACTGTTTTATTTTTCAGTCAATCTAAAATTAAGATTTTCTTTGTAAACATTAATGATATGTTGGGGTCAATATAAAACATGGATTTTCTATGTTGACATTAACAAATGTTATTTCTTAATTGTTTTCTAGCTAAATTTGATTAGAGTTTTTTTTTTTTTTAAATAGGATAGTGTTATCTTTTAGCTGAAATAGTACAATTTTTATAAGTATTAATTTAAAATCGATGTCACCGCTCATATTTCTTTTATAAAGTCCACTACAAACACACTGTTAAAATTTAAATAGTAATTAAAATTTGTTTGCACAGCAACATCTTTAAACACAACTTGTTTCTCTATTTTCACTTGGTGTGATCAACAATAAAGTGCCACCCAAATGCTATGAGATAGGGAGACGTATTTCATCTCGAAAAGGATAAAATGCTTCTTCCAAAGATGGTAATAAACTTTCAATTAAGAATTTAATTTCTTGACAAGAATGTGGTGCTGTTGCTCCCAAGATGATGAAAAATTTTCAAATAAGAATTTAATTTCTTCACACGGTTGCAATCAAACAATGTATGTCTTGAACAATAACTATTATCTTCTTTGTTGAGGATAAAAAAAAAAGGTTGACATGTTTCAAATGGACGTTCACTTTTAACATGGTATTTTTATTTGAGGTTTTATAACCACAAATCATAAACGAAGTTGCAAATCAAGGTCCTCATATCGATCACAAAAGTCAAACTTGATGTGGATAGATGGTTAAATATTCATCATTCCTAGATATCCTTATGCAATTGTCATTCTCACTACATCTATCAATCTATATCCTTATCCTTCAAGACTTTTACAAGAATTTGCTTTGTTGTCATGTAAAATTCTGTTAATTATGTGGTTCAAATTTTCCTTGTGCAAAATTTGTATGTTTGGACAAAAATTTTCTATTTAGAAAAAAAAATGTCATGTTGATTAGAGTACTTTCGGATCTTTGTTGTTTGTAATATTATCTTTCCTTAAAAAATAAAATGGTGTGTGTCCCTCACCATATTGAGAATCAATATCTACATTTCGAAAGAGTTAGTCTCTTTCTGGAAACGAAAATAGGTCAAAATATGTCCTTAATTAACAGGAATATTTTTTTTTTTTTTTAAGGACAGGATTAGAAAGCATTTTGTCTACCATAATATACCACATTCGGTGCAACCATAAAAAAGAGAATAATTGTTAGGAGCACATCCTCAAATTAAGTGGATGCAATTGTTTACGCTTTCAATTAGTACCATAATATTATCCATAAAATAAAGAAAATAAATCAATTGAATATATTCAAATTACTATGGCTTAGATCAACTCTTATTTTAATTAATTTTAATGTTAATATTTATTTAAACTAATATTGATTGTGTTAATTTAATTTATTTTTAATATTTTTTAAATTAATATTAACTAAAGTAACATTGATCTAATTTATTTTTAATATATATATATATAGAAACTAGTTTTATTTATTTTTAATATTTATGTATATTATAGGTTAATTAACTTTAGTTCAATTCATTTTTAATATTTATTTTATTTTATATTAGCTTTGTCGATACTAATATAGTTTATTTTTTAATGTTTATTATATTTAATGTCATTTTATTTCATATTAATCTTAAATTTTTATATTTTTAATATTTATTTAAATTATTATCGATCTAATAAATATTAATATATTTTTTTAATATTTATTTAACTTTCTGTCGGTTAAAATCGATGTTAATTTTATAATGTATGTCTGTATGATTTAAAATAGGAATTATAGAAAAGTCTTAATTTAAAGTTGAGAAGACACCAATTATAAAACCATATTTAGTGCATCACAATTCACCACCATCTCCATTTGCATTTATTTACATGCATTCAGTTTACAAATTCAAGAGAAGAAAGAAAAATGAACTCTGAGTATAATTACATAATACACAAGAATCCATCCATACACATCAGATTTGGTGTGCATGTATTCAAGTCCTTTTCCATTGTAGATAACTTCTTCACTGTGCATTTATTTTTTAATATTTATTTCCTTTTTCATTCTTCCATACCATATTGTTATCAAACTAGTTTTTTTCTTTTTTTTTTTTTCATATCCACAGACTTTTTTTAAGGTTTTTCCACCATCTCGAATCATGACTATTTTTCTTCTTCTGAATTATCTACCTAAAGTTACCTAAAACACATAAAGTATATAAGATGCACTGGATCAATCCTTTTAAAATAACTAACCATCAAAATAGTTAGTATTGATCGATTTATCTATCTTCAAACCCTTCTCCCTTTCTCTCTTTGTAAAACTGTTCTCTGCTTTAAATATTGTAAGGCTTTTTTTTTCTTTTATAGGAAGATTAAATTTTCTTATGAGTTTTATTATTCGTTTATTTTCCTATGGCAATTTATTTCTTTCCGCTATGCATCTAAATTAATTTATTTCAAAAGTTATTCTGATATTATCATGGTATCACTGATAAATGAGATTGCTGGCAGCCTCTCTCTCTGTATATATATATATATATATTGGAGGGAAATATATTGGTAAATATATTTTTTTATGTAAAAGTTTTTATTTTCTTTTTAACAGCAAAGAAAAGATTTTAATCGTATGTAAGAAAAAATATTGAGTATATTTATATTATAAGTTTACTTTATATATTTTAGATTTTAATGAGTCCCATTGACTGTCTACGAACTAAATATAATTACACGACGTAACTTACTAAAACTCAAACGAAAATATGCATATATAGTATAAAGATCAGTGGAAAATAACTTCTAATGTACTAAAAATTAAAATTCTTAAAACCCTTTATATGAAAAAATATTATTTTATCCTAATATATAATATATTATCATTAATGCGTTTAAATTTAATTTGTTTTTACAAAACAAACATTTCTCTCACATACATATATATATATATTATTCTTCGCAGTTGAAAAAAAATATAGATATTTATACTTTATATGTCAGACTAAATATTATGAATAATTTAATAGTTAATGATATAATTAATTTATTAAATATTGTTAGGATATATTTTAATATTATGTTAAAAATATTATAAAATAAATTAAAATTTAACTTAATTTTATAAAATAAAATTTGTGCTTATTAATATATTATAAATTAATCTTATATATACTCAGCGTGATATATTTGAAGATATAAGTTAGATTCAAAATGTTTATTTACAAGTTTTATATCACTATCCAATACAAGATCATATTACCTATTTTTCTTCTACGCTAGCATCAAACCAAAATTAGTTACTATTTACCAAGTACCTTGCAATTTGTTAAAATTACAAATTGCTAAAGGTACAAATTGCTAAAAACATTGCATTGTTTCATGCATGAACATAAACATGGCATGACAAGGGATTGAGGCAACCCAAATGGCCCCATTTAAACTTTATCAGAAGTATCATAAAAAGGTAGAAATATTCTATCCATTATGCATAAAAAGGAAAAGAAAATTATTCTATGCACTTTATATTCAAAGGTTGAGAAGATATAAAATGGAATAAGTTCCAAACATGGACCACTAATTCTGTAGAACAAATCATAATTGACTTTGAAAATTATAAATTGATTGCACATTGCTTATCAATCAATTCCCAGACATGGGCGTCAATGATAAGGACACAAAGCCAACAACAAATCATTTTGTACAAAGTTCGAAGTTATAGTCATCAATTATTCTAGATTACGGCCCTGTACTCCAAATATAATGCTTATTAATTCCAAATTCCTTATAATATTGACCATCACATCAACCATCGAATCTTATGGTTTGCAGTAAACTTTGTTAATTTATATTTATAAACTATTACGATTATTTTGTTAGATACACATTTTATTAAACTATTTAATGAAACACTTCCTACAATGGTTTCCAGGACCTTTGTGGTAGGTTTGAAATAAGAATTTTAAATGATTTATGTCTACAATGATTATCTTCTTATCATCAACACTAATATTATTATCTGAAATAGTTTATTAGCAAATTTTTTTAATGTTTGTTGGAAAAACTTCCAAACAACATTAAATATAATTTTTTTTCTCAAAATAAACTTTTAGCTAACATCGATCAAGAAAATTCCAATCAACAATTCCATAAACCTAATCACAATCAATTAAATAGTTATGATCGACATATAAAAACAATATTTATCTACATTAATCAACTAATTTTTGTTTGTCAATTTCAATTAAAGAAATCATGACATATTTTAATTGAAAAAATATCATCATTTAAGATTAACTAAAACATCTATTGATATTTTTGAATTATTAATAATTAGTTGATATTTAAATACTTTTTTCGTTTGGTGATAATTGAGTTTATTCAAATGAAAAAAATTAACAAATTTAAATTTTTTATCCAAATAAAATATTTAAAAAATAGAACAAATTCAAATGTGATTAATATAAATTAAATATATTTAATTATACAAATATCTTAATTAAGGATACATAAACTCATTGCAACCTGAATACATCTCTCTCAATAATATACATATTATATATATATATATATATATATATATATATATATATATATATATCAAATGATTATTCTACTAAGTTATGATTTACCTATACACATCTAGGAATATAATAAATATTCTCAGTTTCAGTGGTAGACATAGAATCTTATTCAACAATTCCAACTCGAAACGTAAGTATTAGTTTATTTATATACATGCCACATATTACAGTTACATATATGGATAATAAATCCTTTTAGCCTTAAATTGTCTACGCATTAGAATACGTAAATTAAAATTTCAAAAACTGAAGCATTTAATTATTACACATGCAACAAGCAATTTCTATCAGATATAAAAAGCAGTAAATTATAATATACACTTGTTTACCTTTTTTTATATTATTTAGTATCATTGTCTTCTAAAAAGATTTATAGAGCTTCACAAGAGAAGAAGAAAGACAAATGTAGCCAAAAACAACTTGCCGAAACTATTAAAGCAACATTTCAAGTTGAATGCATTCCGGCAAGTCATTCTTGGCTGCAAATAGCTCTCTACCCTTCTTGCAAACACTCTTAAACCAAATGTGCAGAGACGGTTAAGGTTCATATTTGTGTATGAACTAATAGTGTCCAAGTTTTTGTGGTACAAAATGAGGTCTTGCTTGCATGCTTATATAGAGAGGAATGGTAGTGCATGGAAATTTATATATTTTTTATATTCTCTTATTTATTTTCTAGCTAACTTTTCGTAAGAAAGTGTTTGCATGCAACCAAGAGAAACTCGACACGTAGAGAATAAATCCCTTTATGGGTGGTTGATGCAACTTCGATTGCTCACAGTGTGTAGAATAAAGATGTCTGCAAATTGATTTGCTTTTGTATGTATTAAATTGGTATAGAATATAATCTTAATGGGGGTCGAGGAGAGAGAGAATGAGCAAAAGGGTATGGTGGAATTAAATGCTTCACCCATATTCATTTTGATAAAATTAAATTATTAATAGTGGAATGTAATCACAGTATGCATTTAAATTAATATATTTTACGTAAAAACGTAAATCATTGTGAAAAAATTATCTCGTAAAGAACTCTAAATTTACCTCCATGGATCCGACATTTGACTTGGACTAGGAGAAACTTGACATTTCAAGCATATTCTTAGAAAGTGGTTTCAACTTTTGATGAATACCATTTGGTGAATATATGCAAATAACTTTACGGCATTGTAAATAAATTAACATAGGCCAACAAAGAGAATATTTGACTTAGTTGATTAATTGAAATATTACAAGGAAACGACGCAAAAAATTGTAGAAACAATCATACAAAAGAAAGGAAGACAAGTCTTATTCCTAGATGGTCATAACTAATAAAAAATAGACATCATATCAATCCATTCAGAAGCTTGCCTATGTAAAAACAAAAAGTTATGTTAAACATATGTTAAACAATATGAGTAAGCATTTTCTCTCTAACTTTTCTAAAAACTTTTAAGCTTCTTGAAAAGTTGCTTAGACATACAAAAAACAGTAACATTGAAAGTAACTGATATTTTCCAAGACAACAAATTTATGAAAAAACATCGTTTATGAAGAAACTTAATCAATTATATATGTTAAGTAACAATTAATTATTTTATTCTATGTTACTTACAATAGGAACAATTTCATCAATTTTATCCTATTTAATTGATTAATTGCATAAGCAATAATATGAGATTAATTGTACGTTTTAAAGTTTAATATGTTTTTAAAACAATTGGATTTACTACTAATGACAATCGATTCAAATTTAGCGATTCAATATATATTAATTGTTGATCAATTAATATATCTAAAATCTCTATTAAACCATTTTAAAAAATCTTTAAGAAATTATCAAGCCGTTTGTTAGTTTAAGATTAAGGTTTTTTTTTTTTTTTTTCTACATGTATGGCTCGTTCATTCAAACATAAATACTCAATACAAAGTTTGTTCCTTTATTACTAGAGCATTATCTAGAAAAATTTAATCTTCTATCTTAATCAACTTTATCAACAATCTTTCCGTTTTGATGTTCACCAACACTTTCTGAAACTTTATTTTGTTTTTGTTGTGCTTTCATAGTATTTGCCCTTTGGGCGTCAGCAAAAGAAAAAAAAAAATAAAAAAAAAATTATAAGCATGTTGAAACCCTAACCTTGAAGCTTTATTGATGATTTACATTAACATTAAAAACATTAAAAATCAAAACTTAAGATATGCCAAGCATGGAAGAAACACACACACTACTCCTTATTATCCTGATTTGAGTCCTCTTGCCATGTGCAGCTACCTTTAAATATTTGTTAATTTTTCATCACTTTTATAATGTTTTTTTTTAACAGTAAAAAATGAATAAATAAAATGAAACAGAGATGTTCCAACTTTTATACACAGTACCAAATCAAAAACTAAGTGGTAAAAAACTTAAACATCTTTCATCACTTTCATAATGTTCTTGTCTTTAGCTATCCATTACAAACATTATCTAGTTTTCTCAGAACAAATTCTTCAAGAGAGTGGTTTCACTTATAAATTTTGGTTCAACTTTAGGAAAACCATCTTTGAACATAAATTCTCTTTCATGTTCAGCCAAACCCATACGGTGCAGATCACTTTTATTAATCTTATTTGAATTGAACATGAAGGGGAACGCTTCATTCTTGGCATCAATTTTATTAGGCACCAGAAATTTTGAATCGAAGACACACTATGGAATAATATTGAGTCAACCTTCTAACTTTTATAATGTTCTTCTGAGTTATGACCATAGGCCAATCCCTTTGAATATTCTTCTTGAAATCATAAACATGTTCTCAGTTGTTATTTGTGCATGATTGTTCCCATTAAGAATAAGCTATTACAAAAGTTAAAAGCCTTTCATCTATCTTCATTCCAATTTTAAACATGGAGATATTTTCCACTTTTGGATTTCTCAAGTAACTCCTATATAAGCCCTCTTTATCTTCATTTTCAATTCCAATTTTAATCTTGGTTACTCCAATCTTGAAACTTGCAACATCTTTTTAAATGTCAAATGTCAAATATAAATATTAAAATAAAATAAGACTAGTCTCTATTAACTCACATTTACTTTAAAGTAAATTATATATTACTTTTGATTTATATAAGTTAATATTTTTTTTCTTTTATTTTACAATCAGCTCAGTGCCCACTCTACTTTGTTTTATCCTACTCAACGTTTTATTTTCTCATGTAATTTGTAACATTATCATAATATATGACTATGACTTGGCTGGGAATGGTTTTTAGGGTTGTGGTTATAATGCCTTTAGCAGTTTATGTCCTGCTAGCGTCCGTATGTGTCACAGTCGTTGGGGATAAAGGGTAGTCATGTTTTTTCAACTCTTCTTTCTATTCTATGGTACCAATTGTACCTTATTGAAAAATAGATCGTGAAGATAATTTAAACTTAGATAACAATGTTTAATGTCTTTTTTTAAAGTATTTAAATATAAGTTTAGTTTTATATTATAAAAATGAAAAAAAATTGAATAACATATTAAAAAAGAATTCACATGCTTAATATCTTAAAATTTTAAGTTGAACGTGATATATCTCTCAATTTATAGTTTTTGAACATTAAAATATATATCCTCAGTTCCTTTCACATTATTGACGATGAACTTAATATTTGAAGAAATCCAAAATGGCCAAACACTACCTTGATTCTTCCAACAAACAATTTCTGTATGTACATTTTTAGTCAACTTAAAAATATAGAAAGATCAATAAGTATATATTAACAAAGAGAAACAATTTTTTCAGGAGAATTATGGTTGATGTTTAGATGGATATGAACATAATGAAGTATGTATTTTAGATGAATGATGATGCTGCAATAATGCAACTGATTTATGTATAAAGAATCTTCAGATAGCATCACAGGAGAAGAAGAAACCGGAATGTAGCCAAGAGAAACTTGCCGGAAACTGAAAATATATGAAACAAACAGAACTAACTGTTGATTCAACGCTGAACTAGTTAGTGCCGGCAAATCACCCTTGGCTGCACTCAACTTTCTGCTTCTTGGTGCGAGCTTAGAAGATGAACAAAATGAAACCATTGGATATTCATTACGTGTGCCAAGGCATAACACCATCTAATGCAGAATATAGTGAGCATGCAAGTCCATGCTGAACCAATTTGCAAGTGCAAACCCTTGAACTTCAACTATTATTATATAGCCATGGAAGATAGAGACACGTATAAATTAGAATATTCTCTTGCAAGTTGCATTGTTTCCATCTCACTCTTCACTGTGACTCTTAGTAGCCACATAAGGGCAGTGCCACTCGTGTGGTTTTGAGCCATCCACGATTGTTGATTCTTTTTTATAATGTACACCAAGTTCTAGTTTGATTTTAAACCATTCAAGTTTTGAATTAGAAGTGAAGAAATAAGTCATTAACTTGTGACTTAATTTTATCTCAAAAATGGTTAAGAAAGGTATGTTAGCAAAACCTTAGACTAATCTAAAATTATTTGGTATATTTTATTGATATACATCCAAATTATCATTATTTAATATGGATATTTTTTTAATATTTTATCAAAAAAGTGATACAAACATTTTAGAAATATTCCAAGCTTATTACAAAATTTTGAAGAAACGAGAATGTCAAGAAAAAAGTGAGTAGAACAAGAATTAGAGCAAATCCCACCAAGAAGGTAGACCATGACCGGCGTCATCTACCCTAGATGTTCGATGAAATCAAGAATTTATAGAGAATTGAATAAGAGACAAAACAATTAAATCTATTATGCTAGAAATGCTTTTGTACATTTCGAAAGAAAAGATATGTGTATCCTCAATATTACGTATTACAAAATAAAGGAGTAGATATATTTCATTTCACCTTTTTTTTTAATGGTTTCAAATTTTTATCCATTTGTATATTCTAAATTTGGTAAATTTCCTAAACTAGTGTAATTTTTTTTTAAAATTCCCAAAATGGTGTATTTTTTATTTTATTTTCGGAGATGAATAGATCGTGAAGAAGTTACACCATATAATTGTGAATAGATAGTTCTATTATTGCACGATTTAATTTAAGATTATATGAAATGGTAAGAAGATAACACAATTTAGTTAAACAAATGAAATTGTGGAAATTGTGGAATAAAGGTAAAATTTTAATTAAGTAATTAATTGATTAATTGAAATGGTTAGGCTACTGCAAGAGTTTAGGATGATTAATTCTCCCACCTTTCCTCTCCTATTTTTTCATATGTTGTATTGGGTTCTGTACATAAAATTAAATTATAGTTAATGCATAATGATAAAATCATTGGCATATTCAATGTTAATGCCTTCATTAATAGACCTTTGTAGTCCCTATTATCATCTTTTCACTCCAAGAGCTTGAGAAGGTAGAAGATATCCTGTCATTTTTATTTTAATTACAATAATATAATTACATTAATATATATTTGTATGTCTAAACCGTAAATATAAATTTATATAAATATGTATTTATATTTATTTTATTATAGTAATATATATATTATTGTAATAATATAAATATATATTTATATTTATTTTATTTCTGTAATATATATATATATATATATATATATATATATATATATATATATATTGTTATCTATATATATTGTGTAGCTTTCATTGTTATAAGTTACTTATTGCAATGACTTATAATAGCATATTTCCTTATCAATATGCATTAATTCTAATTTAATTTTATATGCACAATCCAATACAACATCTTTGAAAAATAGGAGAGAAAATGTAAGAAAATTAATCACTTTAAACTCTTGTAGTAGCCTAAGGATTTCAATCAATTAATTACTTAATTAAAATTGTACCTTTATTCCACAATTTCATTTGTTTAACTAAATTGTCTTATTTTCTCACGATTTCATATAATCTTAAATCAAATCTTATAATAGAATGATTTATTTACAATAATGTAACCTCTGCATGATTTATCCATATCCAGAAATAAAATAAAAAATACACTATTTTAAGAATTTAAAAAAAAATTACACTAGTTTAAAAAATTTGCCAATAAATTTGTTCAAATATGTGGGAAGATATAATAAATGGATCTCATCAAATTATTTTCTCTTTTCTTTAACTTCTCCCTTTTCCCCATATAACCAAAGATTATTACTTCTGATATATACGATGAGAAAAGTTCTTCTACTAATAAAGTTTAAATATAGACATAGCATAAACTCGGGACTTTGTTGGAATAAGCATAGAACAACATCAAATAGCAAAGACAAGCATCTGCCGTAGAAAACAGAAGATTTCAAAAAGATTTCCTCGCAGAAACATTTTTTCCATCAAGATGATCTTAGGTACCAAGGGACAACTCTTCGTTACTAAAAACCATGATGCCAAAGAAGATAATCACATTTAAGCCAAAGCATTTTTCAAACCAGACAATTGATTATCATCTTTAGAAATTTTATCATGGCTTTTAGAATAAACACCTGAGAGAAATTTCAGATATAATAATTGATAAAGAAGTTCCAAAAGCAAGGATTTTATAATGAAAGCTGATAGAATTTCTGATTTTCCAGATCATCCAAAATGACATGAGTGACAGCTGAATTTATGAGAATCTTCATAATTTTGCTAAGTGCTGCACTGATAAAATTCCAAACTGTGGTAATTTGAGTGGGGTATTGAAATATCCATAAACCAATTTCAAAAAGACGTCTAATACCTAGGCAATAAAAAAAAAGAGATGATTTGATTCCTCTTCAGCTTTATGAAAAAGATAAATAGCACACCAAGGCTGAGATAAAACCACACTTTCTCACATTATCATCAATGGGAATTAAAAACTAGCGGAGTTATGTTTTGTGTTTTTCATTTTGATGTTTTAGATTTGTAATGTACTTCTATAATATTATGAGTGGCGTGTAGAACAGCACATACTTTTGCCCATGTCTTCAGAAAATTCAAATGAGCAATTAATTCACAACTTAACAATAACATGGAAAATGCAATATTCTTTACCTATTCAACCTAAAACTGGTCCTTAAACAAATCAACCCAACACGCAGTTTGAGTTGGTCCCACCCACCTACGGGTACCTGCTGGCTTTTGCGGACTGTTCAACAAAAGTAATTACTTCCTCCCACCACTCTATAACAGTTTAACTTGACAGTAAAAAATAATGGGAAATGTTGAATAAAGGAGAGTTAATGTATGCCTAAACCATTTTGTACGTTCAGTCTTTAATGTTGTTGGAAAATACGTGGTGTAGTGACCATCATAATATCTATTATTTGTGGCCAATCACTGGTTTTCTGCTATCTCCTCAATTATTCATTTTTGGCCACAGAAAATAACCAAGCCAAGGTTGACTCCATCAATATCAATTATTGTATTTGGCCAACACCATACTTTGTTTAGTATCTGAGATGAAGAAGGATCCAGTGTGTGCACTTTTGAGTTGTTTTGGAGATTCAATATGATGTATTTCTTTGTCTCTTGTTTATTATTACTTTGTGTGATTTTTTACTTTGTCTTGTGGATAGTTCAAAGACAAAAGCCTGTTGAGGAAAAACTCACGTTAGACAACTGCACTCCTCAAATAAAGTATGATGTTTTTGTTAGTTTTAGGGGTGAGGACATCCGCGATGGGTTTCTTAGCCATTTGATTATGGATTTTGAAAGGAAGAAAATAAATGCCTTTGTAGATGTTAAACTTGAGAGAGGAGATGAAGTATGGTCTTCACTTGTTGGAGCGATTAAAGGGTCATCCATTTCATTGATCATATTCTCACAAGACTACGCTTCTTCTCATTGGTGTTTAGAAGAACTTGTCACAATATTTGAATGTAGAGATAAGTATGGACAGATTCTGATCCCAGTTTTCTACAAAGTGGAACCCACAGATGTAGGACATCAATCATCCAAGAGTTACCAAAATGCATTTGCTAAGCATCAAAGAAAATATGAGACCAAGAAGGTGCAAATCTGGAGAGATTCTTTGAAGAAATCTAGTAAAATATCAGGAATTGCATCATCAAAATACCCGTAAGTTCGTTTTCTTTTTTCCATAAATCTTCAATGTTTTCTTGTAGTTATATAGTTATATGCAAATAATCAAAACATGGTTGCTTAAACTGCATTTTTGTTAAGTTGTTCTGAGCAGAATATATGTAGGTTTTAGTAATCAAGTATTAACAACATTGATCTGAACACACTTTTTTCTCTCTTTGCATGCATGACATAGGGTTGATGCTGAGCTGGTTAAAGAAATAGTGAAGGTTGTTCTGGAAAAGTTGGCTAAACCCTCAGTTAACTTGAAAAGATTGGTTGGAATTGAAGAAAAAATTGCAACTATTGAATCGCTGATAGGAAAAGAACCAGAAGACACTCGTCTTATTGGAATTTGGGGCATGGGGGGAATGGGCAAAACAACTCTCGTGGAAGAAGTGTTTAATAAACTGAAGTTTAAATACGATGCTTCTTGTTTTTTAGCCAATGAGAGAGATGAATCAAACAAACATGGAATAATTCCTTTGAAGAAAAGTATTTTTTCTAAACTATTAGGATATGAGGTGGAAATTGACACACCAAATTCGTTGCCTGAAGATATTGTTAGGAGAATTGGTGGTATGAAAGTTCTTATTGTTCTTGATGATGTGAATGATTTAGAACACCTAGAGAAATTACTGGGATCTCTTGATAACTTTGAATCAGGTAGTAGAATAATTGTAACCACCAGAAATAGGCAAGTGCTGAAGGCTAACAAAGTTGATGAGGAATACCAGCTTAGAAAATTCAGTTTCGATGAAGCACTTCAACTTTTCAATTTGAATGTCTTTAACCAAAGTGATCATCAAAGGGAGTACAATGAGCTTTCGGCAAGGGTGGTCAATTATTCCCAAGGTGTTCCTTTAGTTGTTAAAGTTTTGGCTGCTCGTTTACGTGGAAACGAAAAGGAAGTATGGGAAAGTGAGTTAGACAGGCTTAAAAAAATGCCTCTTAGAGAAATTTATGATGTCCTAAAATGGAGTTATAATGATCTAGATCGTAAAGAGCAACAAGTGTTTTTAGATCTGGCATGTTTCTTTCTTAGATTGAGAAGATCAGTGAATGTGGGTTCTATAAAATCATTATTGAAAGATGGAAGCGATAATTCAGTGGCTGTTGATTTGAAAAGGCTTGAAGATAGAGCTCTCATAACAATTTCTAACAATCACAGTTTTCATGAAATGGCTATGGAGATTATTCAATGTAAGTCACGTGAGGATAAAGTTATTTTCATGCATGATAGTGTACAAGAAATGGCTTGGGAGATTGTTCGTAGAGAGTCTAGCAGACCTGGAAGCCGTAGTCGATTGTGGGATCCTGATGATGTTTATGAAGCATTCAAGGATGATAAGGTTAGAGTCTCTAGACTCTCTATTTACCAGAAACAATCAGTTACATGTGCATGTATTATAATATACCTTTAAGTATGTTATTTTTTAATTATTTGTGATCCTGCATATATCTATATCTATATCGTTATAATTGTTAAGAAACAAATCCTTTTATAATTTATATATATATATATATATATATATATATATATATATATATATATATATATATAATATATATAAAATATATTTTTTTATATATATAAAAATT
>Ga0099825_1003428_pt1 | contig 21098 bp, 12 predicted proteins | sample SiratroredBW_FD_76838 | JGI IMG/M metagenome (GOLD analysis project Ga0099825, IMG submission 76838) | Root nodule microbial communities of legume samples collected from California, USA - Siratro red BW | ecosystem: Host-associated > Plants > Roots > Nodule | place: USA: California | collected... | reverse complement strand
TTAAAAAAAATTCTTGTGAAAAAAGAAAATGTTTTTTTAAAAAATTTTGATAAAGGAAGAAAAAATGAATGACTAATTAATATTAATTAAAATTGAAGAAGTAAGTGGGTCAAATAAAATTCAAATAATTTTTTAAAATAAGTTTAAAATTCAGATAAAAAAAAAGAAAGGAAAAAAAGTCAAAATTGCTTGCCACGTGGCAAGCTAGGAGTGGAGAGTTTTTTAAAAATAAGGTTAGTGGCCACGTGGCAGAGGAAGAATGGAGAAGATTTTGAAAAAATATTACCAAATAACAGATTGGAGCGGGAAGAATTAAAGGGGAAGATTGTAGAGAAAGGGGAAGCATAATAGTTAGAATTCATTTTTTAAGGGAGTAAATACGCATTCAGAGGGGGCTTGTCATTTTTTTCAGAGAGAGGGAGAGAGATATTAGCGAGATACACAGTGGTCATTTTTTTTTTTCACAGATAGATATTCAGTGAGTTTCAGAGAGCATACATGGTCATTCTTCTATGAGATATAGCATTAGAAAATCTTGAGAGCCAAGAAGGATCAGATTATACAGTTTCAATTGTAGAAGAAGAAAGATTAAAGAAGCAATTACAAAGAAGATTCAGAAAGGGAAAAGAGGAAGAAGTTGAGTTTGCAGAAATAAGAAATATAAGAAGTATGTTCTTCTTTTCATATCTGATTGGTTGCTTCCGTCGTGTATTTGTATGATTCATTAATTTGAACCTGTATAAGCAATGGCAACAGGATTCAATTAGTTTTTTGAAACAAGAACATATTGAAATGTAATTAGTTATAGAGAATAAAATGAGTATACCATTTTTCTCTGTTTTCTAGAATCATTATTGCTTTAGCACAATTCTGAAATCATTATTGTTTTGGCACAATTCTGCAACGCTGCCTCTGCATGTTATTAGCCACATTCCTCTATAAAACTTTGCATAGTCTCTGTATCAAATCTATTCAAATGTTATGCATATTGTTTTGATGAGAGCCAAGCCACGTTTGCGGGTAAACTCTCAATTAATCCCAAATTGCTTTGGACCTGTAAACAAAAGAAAAAAAAAAAAAGGAAATCAGAGTTAGAAATTGAAGTAGGAAATAGAAGAAAAATATAATGAGGAAGAAGAGTATAATGAGGAAGAGGTAAATGTTGCGCCATCGTGCAATCTGCTGAATCTCAAAAGCATTGGCGTCCCTACAATCATCTCTTTGTTTCACCTCCGACGAAATTATAACCCTTCCAATACCATCACAAACCATTTGAGATGCTATATGTTTTCATCCTCCTACTCGCATCATTCTCGTCAATCTCCACCGAATTCTCAGTCTTCTTCACCGCCCTCACTAGCCTCCAGCAACCCTCACAAAGCATCAACCACCATGCACGAAGCAACACCATCATCCTTTCCACCCTCTAAACCTCGCCACCATCACCGCCTTCCACCTTGTTGTCTATGTTCACAACAAACCTTAACGCCACCGTCAATCATCACCAAACACAACCATTGCTTGGGTACTGCTGCCTGTGCCGCCAAGTTCCCTTAGGTCGTTGTGACAAATCTCCTTTCTTCTCCATCGATGGTGCTGCTGCTGTCTTCACCTAAAGAGCCGTCACCACTCTCTCATGGCCCCTTAACCCTAATATCATTTAGGGTAAAAATGAAATGGGGTTTGGGCTTAAGCATTTGGCATAAAGAAGCATTGGTGATGGTAGCAAATAAGGCAGGGTGTAGAAATGAATTGGGCTCAGCCCATTCTTCATGAAAGATATAATTATTAATAATAAATTAAAAAAAGTTTTAGTTGATTTTGATGTTAGGGTTGAGTCCCATAAATCAATCTTTGCACCGCACTAATTAGGAATTGCTCGCTGCACCTCCATGCCTTTGGACTTGTACCCCATTTATTTCTGATCCCCAAAACGCCTTTAGTTAAGTGGATTTTTTATTAGTGGGGTTACTCGCTGCACCCCATATCTTTGGACCTACACCCACAATTCTCTCTCATTCCCAAAACACACTTAGTCATAAGTAGATTTCTGATTAGGGAGATACTTGCCACACCCCCATTAATTAAAAACCTATTTCTCATATTCATATAAAAAAAACTTGTTTATAGTAAATTTTAATTAAAATTCCAAATGACCGCTCGCGTCATGCGGGATTCTTTTTTTCTTTTTTTTAAAATATAATAAACAAAATAACAATTCTTGATTTAAGTTCCAAATAACCGCACGCGTCATGCGGAATTTAATTCAAAGAGTTTCAATTTTCATTTGGATTATCAAAAGGGCCGCACACGTCTATGATATTCCAAAATGAAATTTAATTTGCAAAATTAATAAAAATATATAAAAATTCAAAAGAATAATAAATATTAAATTCTCAAACAACTCATCTATCTTTTAGAACTACGTATTCCCTAACTCTTCACCCCTTATGGATGTTGATACATAGGAGCAAGGTCGATCCTTGTCAGGTCCTTTAATTTAAAAATATTATTTTTGTTCTTATTTGTATTTTATCTTTGGGAAAAGTAAACATTTAAGAAACCACATTTGATTTTGCTCATTTTATTAAAGGTACTATCTTAGGACAGACGCTGTGGGGGTGTTAATACCTTCCCCACGTGTAACCGACTCCCGAGCTCATCTCTGGTTCGTAGATCATTTTCTTTTCTGTTTTCTTGGTTTTTCCATAGTTTTCCGCAATAAACTATGATGGCGACTCCATCTCTTTCTTTTCACCATTTTTCTTATATTTTCAAATTGTCATCATCCGTCGTCGACGTGGTCGCGACATGCTTATTATTGGGATCCTTTGCCACGTGTCCAGCTTGCTTAATTAATTTCTTTTCTCTGCCAACTATCTCTTCCTTTCTTTGCTCATCTTTTCCTCTCCTCATAACAATACTATCCCCCGAAAAAGAACCTTGTCCTCAAGGTTGAAGGAGGGAAAAGCTTGTTGAATGACTGCCACATCCTCCCAAGTCGCATCTGTGAGTGGCACATGCTGCCACAAAATAAGAACTTGTGGAATCTTCATGGAGCCATGCTGTAATATGCGAACGTCCAATACTTTATCAAGAAACAGCACAGGGACCTCCTCATCAGTGGACATAGGTAGGGGCATGTAGGAAGAAAAAGCTTTGCCTTTGAAGGCCTTAAGAATTGAGACATGAAAAATATTATTGATCTTTGCACCTTGCGAAAGTTCTAATTTATATGCCACAAAGCCCACCTTGTTAAGGACCTTAAAAGGACCAAAAAAACGATGACCTAATTTCTGATTGAGCCGGAGTGCAACAGAGTGCTAGCGATAAGGTTGCAACTTGACCAACACTAAATCACTAGGTTGAAACTGAAAATCGCAACACTTATGATCAACATAGAACGTCATAAAATTATGTGCGCGTGCCAACCTTGTCTTGAGAGCATTCAACAGAGTATCCCTCTGTTGCAGCAGGTGCTGAACCACCGGAGAATCTGTAGGAGAGGCTTGATACCGAGTAATTGGAGGAGGGTCGCGACTATAAACTGCCTTCAATGGCGTTGTTCCCAAACTGTGTTGTCGCATTGTGTTGTACCACAATTAGGCCCATGGTAAAAGCTTACACCATAACCTTGGATCATCACAGGCAAAACAATGGAGATACATCTCTAAGGTCTTACTAAGGGACTCTGATTGACCATCCGTTTGAGGATGATACGCCAAGCTCATAACAAGTGTAGTCCCTTGAGCTTTCCACAAATGCTTCCAAAATGCACTAACAAAAACACGGTCATGGTCCGTAATAATCGACTTAGGAATCCCATGGAGACTCACTATATGATAAATAAAAGCATCTATCACTTGCTTGCTATCAAAATTTTGTCGAAGAGGAATAAAGTGACCAAACTTTGAAAGATGATCCACCACTACCATGATCACACGAAAACCATGAGAAAGAGGAAGGTTGGTAATGAAATCCATGGCCACATCTTGCCAAATTTGATTGGGAATAGGTAGAGGTTGGAACAAGCCCGCTGGTAAAGTCGTGGTGTGTTTTGTCTGTTGACGCATAAGACAATGCTGGACGTGAAGGCGAATGTCCTGCTGCATGTTGGGCCAATAAAAACTGGCACAAACTCGTGCCATGGTACGAGACATACCCGAATGCCCACCAACATGAGAATCATGAAACTCCTTCAAAATCATATAACGCAACGGTTCGGGTACCACGATGCGATGCTTCCAATAAAGAATTCCATTGCCAGTACTATAATGTGGGTCGGAGGTAGAATGAGTAGAGGCTTCCTGAAAAATTTGCTTCCAATGTGGAGAGGGTTGAATGTCGTTCACAATCTACTGCAGCCATACATTTTTTGGTGAAGAAATAGCCATACTAAAACATCAAGAAAGGGCATCAAGAGCTATATTATCCTTGTCCGACTTGTATTGCACCTCAAAGTCATAGCCTAAAAATTTAGGGAGCCACTGTTGCTGTTCCGGAGTGTGCAAGGACTGAGTAAAAAGTTCCTTGAGGCTGTGTTGGTCAGTACGAATCAGAAAATAATGGCCCAACAAGTAATGGAGAAACTTTGCCATAGCCTGCATCACTGCAAATAGCTCCCGCACATAAGAAGATTGCTTTTGCATCTGATTAGACATTTTTTGAGAAAAATAAGCCATAGGAAGACCTTCCTGCATAAGAACCGTACCAATGCCCACACCTGACGCATCAATTTCCAGCACAAATGACAAGGAGAAATCAGGTAATCTCAAAAGAGGAGCAATAGTTAAGGCTATCTTCAATAACTCAAAAGCCTTTTCAGCCTCTGGATTCCAAACAAATGCATCCTTCTTGGTTAAATCTGTTAACGGAGTAACAATAGAAGCATACCAACGAACAAATTTTCGATAGTACCCTGTGAGACCCAAGAAGCCACGGAGATGAGCCAAAGAAGTAGGACGCGGCCATGCATGTACTACTGTGAGTTTACCCGTGTCCATGGCAACCTTGATAGCTGAAATAACATGACTGAGATACGCAATCTCTCGCACCTCAAACACACACTTAGAAAGTTTAGCAAAAAGTTACTCATCCTGGAGAATTTGTAAAACAATTTGCAAGTGATCTAAGTGTTGCAGCTATGACGAACTATATACCAATATATCATCAAAGAAAACAGGGATAAACTTCCTAGCAACGTGCTTAAAAATCTGGTTAATCAAGCTCTAAAAAGTGGCTAGGGCAGTGGTGAGACCAAAAGGCATTACCACCCATTCATAATGTCCATGATGGGTCCGAAATACAATCTTGTGACAATCTTGTGGACTCAATAGGATTTGATGATAGCCAGAATGTAAATCTAGCTTAGAAAAATAAACAATCCCATGCATTTCATCTAACAATTCATCCACTGTTGGTATGGGGAATTTGCCCTTAATTGTAAGAGCATTTAGAGCTTGATAATCAGTACAAAATCTTCAAGACCCATCTTTTTTTTTCATTAAAGTGACAGGAGAAGAAAAGGAGCTCTTACTAGGCTGTATAATCCCATCACGCAACATCTCCACCATTGTTTCAATATGTGCCTTCTGACTGTGGGGATAGCGATATGGCCTAGCCTTTACTGGCATTGCACCCTTTACCAGTGGGATCGTGTGATCGTGTAGTCGAGGAGAGGGCAGACCAGCTGGAATGCTGAGCACAATCTGGTAACGTTGTAACAGGGCGGTCAACTCCGAAGGATATGACGTTAGGGAAGGAGAGATAGCAGACTCCCAGGTGTTATCCCATTGCAAGGCAAAGTATTCATAAATAGCATCAGTAGCAAAAAGACGTTTCAATTGATGGAAGTGAGCCAATGAAGGAAAATTCGGAACCTGACCTTGGAAGATATACTCTTTACTGCCATGAGAAAATTGAATATTTCTGGCAGTGTAGTCATGGATGTGAGCACCGATAGATCCCAACCAAGTGGCACCTAGAATAACATCAGCCCCTACCACCTGAAGCAAGTACACTGGCAGACTGAGTTGAAGTCCCTGGATGTGTACCCGTAAATCCTTCACTAAACCCTCTTCTTATAGATGAGAACCATCACCCACCATAACTCACAAGAGTGGAGCTGGTTCCACTGCGAGTTTCAAGAACTTGGCTACTCGCGGATGAAGGAAATTGTCGCTGCTACCGCCATCAATCAAGAGCTGAACGGAGTGGCCCTGAATCGTGGCCAAAAGTTTAATAGTCCCAGCACCACTACCGCCTTACATAGCGTGGAGCGAAAGATGAAGCACCGTTGATTTGCCAAGCCCGGGGTCCGGGGGAGGCGAATCCGACAACTGTGCATTCTTGTCAAGCTCAACTTCATCATCCTCCAAGTGGAGAATCATCATCTGACGATTCGGGAAACAGTGGGTTGCTGAAAATCTTTCGTCATAGGTGAAACACTGCCCCCACTCGCGGCGAAGCTGCATCTCCGCGGTCGTCATGGGTCGAATTAGGTTAGGTTTGATAGGAGGTATGGGAAGGAGACTCCGAAGTAAGTTTAGAGTTTGACCCGGTGACGAGGATGAAGCGGTTGTGAAGAAAGCAGGTCGCATTGTATAGGATGGTTTGGGCCAAGGTGTCGTATTAGGATTACGTGGGTTAGGTCCTCCAACCGTGGGTCTAGGCGATGAAACAAATTTTTCTTCAAACATCTTTGCCAAAGCCACTGCTCGCAGCAGAGTTTTGGGGTCATGAGCGATCACCTCCCGTTGAATCACTGACGACAATCCATCCAGAAAACATGCCAACAATGATTTGGCAAGGAGACCTTGAGAGCGGTTTGCGAGAGCCATTAACTGTAGGTAGAACTCTGAAACAGTGGTAGTCTGCTGAAACTTGAAAAGTGCCTTCTTAGGACAATCAAAAGGCGATGGGCCAAATTTTGTCTCAAGTGCTAGCGTAAGTTGAGCCCAAGTGTGAAATGGAGAAGATCGTTGTATCATCTGGAACCAAGGGACGACGTCCTTCTCCATGTGCACAGATGTGATGGTAATCTGATCCGCATCAAGAATCTTGTAATAGTCGAAGAACTGTTCAGCCTTAAAAATCCACTCTAGAACATCAGCACCTCCAAACCTTGGAAAATCAAGCTTCACACTCCATGTTTGGAAAGGGGGACGAATCGTTTGAGTGTTGGCCGAGGAACCCCATTGACAGAAGATCCGACTGAGTTCTGGATCAAGGATTCCATAAAGGACTGCAAACAATCCAAATGAGCAGTCATGGATGCAGCGACTTGAGACATGAGTGCCCTCTGTTCTTAGTCATAGTCATGAAGCTCAAGCAACTCCAATAACCACTGGAGCTCGGTCTCATGTTTTGCTATCTCAGCGTTGATGGTACTCAGCCGTGTATCCATTAGAAAAAACAATGAAAGCACCAATGTAAGAGGTGGAACCCTCTTAAGAAAAATTTGGAATGAAGGGCATTCTAATTGATATTAAATTACAATTCAACAGTACACCAATTTAAGTTCACAATAACAAATCAGGAAATTAGAGAAAGAAGAGTAATTAAGGTTGGTGATTGAGTGAGGAATAAGAGCCTTTGTCATGGAATACAACCTTTAAGAAAGGTTTGAATAAGAGTTCTAGAAGGTACTTGGGTTTTGTTATCCTAGGATGTAGGTGTCCCACCTCTTATGCTTGCCAATTGCTCTCTTGCTTTTCCTTTGCTTATTATTGGAATCCTCTGCCACATGTCCAACTTGTTTAATTAATTTCTATCTCTTCCTTTCTTTGCTCATCTTCTCCTCTCCTCCTAACAATTCTTGGGCTTGGTACTATTTTTTATTCTTGTATATTTGTTATTGATAAAAAAATAAAAAAATTGTCAATTGAAAGAAGATATAGAAAGGAGTTTAGATTGGTGTAATGTGTGATCTTAGAAATAGGATTATCTTCTAACAAGGTAATGTTAATGATGAAAACTATGGCAAAAATAAAAATATGGGTCTGAAGCATAAAATTCCTAAATTGAATCTTTCATACCCTGATTGTTATTACTCTATAAAAAGGGGTTGAATAATAGGTACTGTCATACGGAAATGCTACACTGCATCACCAGTCAAACTGTAACATGTCATCCTGGTTAATATATATCAGTTCAAGACAGTCTTACAATCTTTGTCAGTGGAGTCCCGTGTCTGTGTGGAGGGAGAGGGAGTTATAAAAAATGTTTCTTTTTGCCTATATATGTGTCAGTTTAACCCTGCTATGCTGATGGGTGGGCAAGGGAGTGTCTGCTTTGTATGCAGGGAATGATTGGAGATGTAGCCAACTAGCTGTTTCTGCATTGTGGCTGATTATTTTTTTGCTTGAGATGTTCACCATACCAATACGGCGACATACACTCCTACTACAATTTTTTTCTTTTTTTCAAACGGCAAAAAACTAATAGAATTAGATGAATATTTTAGGAATATTTCATCTCGTTACACCAGGCCACGTTACACTATTCCTGCAAAAGAGATTCAACTTGCCTGCAACTATGTAAAGCATTCAAACCTTTCCACTACAAGTAATATGATTGTTCATTCTGTTATCTTGTCCAATTTGTATTATGCAGTATATGTGCTATTGCTATCTTTATACCAGTGTAATCTTGAGACATACTAGGATTGGCTGGTGGAAGGCTTTTGGTACCTGCACAAGGTGGGTTGTATGTAACTTGACTATTTAAGGTTGAGGGACTCGTGTATAAGGTTAGAGGCTTAAATGTTCCCATATTTTATAATAGGATTCCAACCTCCTAAAACTGTTCCTTTTATTTAATTTATTCTTAGTTCATAGAAAAAAAAACATTACAAGTTACAAACAAAGTTGTCAACATTAAATATATAAATATAAAAGATACAATCTATCAAGGATAACAATACCACCAAGTCCAAACACCAAAATTGGCAAAGAGGGTTGTCAACGTTACAGAAAAATATATTTGTATATAAAAGATCCAACCTACCTAGGATAACAACGTCACCAAGTCCAAGCATTGAAAATGACCTTGGGGAATCTGCTTTATGGAGCAAAAATTGCCAAAGAAATGAAATAACTAATATTAGGAAGAAATTGTGTAGGGTACGTTACTCCCTCCATTCTAAAACTGCTCTCTGTAATGAACCTGTTTGGATGAGAAAAAAATAGAACAATTATAAGTTGAGACTTCGAATAGAAATTTACATTCACCTAACAACAAAAAATTATATTATTTTATTAAAATATAATACTTTATTATAAAAAGTAGTTATTTTATTAAAATTGTGCATATATTTACTTTTAATATATATATATATATATATATTTTAAAAACTAATATATATATATATATATATATATATATATATATATTTTAAAAACTAATACCACTCTAAATGTTTACATACACATAACTTAAATATATATACACAATTTTTAAGAGATAAATTAATCGTAGAAAATATTTAAATTACATGTTTAAATTTTATATAGGCACAATTTTTCTTTCTTAAAAATTAAATAAGACCAGATTTTTTTTTAATTTGAAATTAATTTGAATTTAGATAAAAAAAACTGTATATTTATATTTATATTATCAATTGATTCAAATTATTAAAATCATGTTGTTAATAATTAACATAATAAATTAGTCCAACATCATCATTATATAATTTAATTTAAGTAAAACATAAAGTATAAATAATATATATATATATTAAAAATAAATATTGAAAAATATTTCAAAAGAATTAGAAGTAAACTTTCTCATATAAAATATGTTGGACATAAACTTAGGACTTGAAGTTGTTTTATATTATTAAAATATTTTACAGATAAAATATTATATTTTAATAAAATAATATTATTTTTAGTTATTAGGTGAATGTAAATTTCTATTCGGAGTGTCAACTTATTATTGCTCATATATTAAAGAGTAATGATATATTGATATTTGGAACAGTAAAATAATATTATTTTATTATAAAAAATAAGGTGTAACTTTTATACAGCAGTATCAAAGTATGTTTACTCTATATATATCGATCGAATATAGAAATAAAATATAATGAATAAATTTATTAAATATTTATAATAATATAAAAAAACTTAATATTCTTCTAGAATACGACATATTTAACTTATATATATATATATATAAAGAGTGGGGATGGAACGATTTATTCTGCTTAATTTTTTGAGAAAATATTTATTTTTGAATTTATTTTAAGTAAGCAATTATTTAGTTATTTATTTATTAACTTCCTTTTGGTACTGTAAAATTTTGGTTAGAGATGAGTGTAACTCAGCGTAGATTTAGAACCATTTAAAAATGAATGGTATGCATTTTAAGAAAACAATTTTGTTAAAGATATGGTTTTGTTATTAACAAGAGGCAGTTCTTTCAAACAATGGACAGGAAAATGGTAAGAATAAAACTGTTAAAATGTAGTATCATAACCATATTTTAAGTGTTATAACATTGATTATTTAACATTTACCATTCTAGTTTTTTATTATGATATATATGTTAATTTTAACCTCTTTTACATTATGAATTATGCTAATTTGTGTATTTCATTATCTATATAACATATGGAAAATTTCTGTATCTGTGATCAACCAGTGCCATACCCGTCGTATGCATGCAGCATAACTAAAAAGGGATGCGAAGGTAAATAAAGACGTTCGTTTGGTCTCAAAGGAAAAAATTCATTCATTTAAGAAACACAGGAAGAAAAAAGACATGCATGCAACCCAATTTATACATTACATCAGAACAGTAGATGATAATGACAGCAACTTTTGGAATACAGACCATGAAAAGAAAACAAAAGACAACACATCACTTGACATTAATTCCGTACCAGCACAGCATGCACACGTACTATTTCACTCATCAGCATACGAAGAGGATTAGTAAAGGTGAAAACAAGAAGAAACAAGCTTCAAAACCAAAATCCTAAAGAAACTATGCTTTATTCGGTGGTGTGTCGTGCCCTACACCAGGGCTATGACCAGGACTGGTTGGGCGGAAAGCATCACCAGGAACACTCTCATCACTGGTGGTGTGTATAGGATGTTGTGGACTCCTAGGTATAGCTGGAGGCTGAATGTGAAAGTTCTTCCTTGATTCTGTCAATAACACAAAGTCGTGTTGCAGAATAAGGAAGAAAAGGAAGGTTAACACGATGGTTTTCTGTGCCATGAAGCTCACTAGCTAAGGAATTCACAAGAGCACAAGCAAGTTCTTGAACTGCACACTAACTATAGCCAGCTGCTTTCACTCACTTATGCCTTTGATGTTCTACCCTGAGAGGTCTATTTAACGTGACTGCTTCTGCCCCACGTGCATAGACCTTGCTACTTGCAGCATAAACTATGAGTTTAATGCACATGGGGATGTCTTTTAAAAGATTATTGAAAATGCAGACAAAGGAGGAAATATAGACTGGAATATTTACAAAAGAAGTTAGTCCAACAACGATTAGCTCGCAAATGATTACCTAAAATAGCTATTCTCTGCACTTTGATTTAGGTTACTAAGTTCAATTAAGAAAAAGTTTCTTTCCACTAAGTAAACTATGGATTTGTTAAACGGATAACTTCTTCCGATACCCTGGTTTTGGTAATCATTTTCTTATATATAATGGGTTGAGTTGCGAATTAAATATTCTCATCATTTTGCTCGAAGTAAAAGCTAGTTCACTCGTATTACGATTCATACTAGGGAACAATCTTGAGAATATCATATTGGCCGAATTAACTTTGTGTCGAACTATAGAATATATGATGTCTCTCTATGCATGGTTGTCCAAACTACGTACTCACAGGCAGAAGTGGCTAATTAATTACCAGAAAGAGCTCATTCAAAGTTCACATCCTTAAAATTTAATCAAGTCTTAAAACTAAAAGAGAAAGTCGATTAACTGAATCAACTCTCATTGATAGAAAAATTTTCTACAAGTGCTTAAAACCTTCACTTTCATGTACGTATGTTTGCCATACATACATATATATATTGCCGCCGCTCAACACATTATTCGTATATCAAGGTATCCGTACAAACATGTTATAAGAAGAACCCCTTAAATATTGTTAAATGCTTCGTCAACAAGAAAGACTAAATTAATTTTATAAACAAAAGAAATTTATTGAAATGGAATACAAAAGGTTCTCAAAACCAGACATCAACTGGCAAGTAGTTTTGAGTACATCACAATAGATTTAAACACCACTTTGGAAAGGAAAAGAAACCTTCCCAACTTGAGTTAAATTAATGTCAAGACCTCACCATAATCATGTTCAGGAGACTATCATTTCAAATACAATGTTTTCTAAAAAGAATGTTATTTCTTGTAATCCACAAAGACCACTTGACATCATGCATGACACGTTCAAACTAAAAATTCTACTTTATTTTCTGGAACCAAGCGTTCACATCACTGTAAGCAGAACAACACACAACAGTAGAAAAGCACAAGAACAAAATCCTCAAATAGAAAAAAGCAGAATGCACATACAATAATATTATGGATTCTGTAAATTGCATCATTAATTACGAGCGAGATTTTTTCAAGGAGATGCATGCTGTCTAACATGACCTGTTCCAGGACTTCTCAAGGTGCTTTTGCATTTTCAAAACAGAATTACACTGCAATCAAAATCTCATACTACCATGCCATGTCCATAACTGCAATCCAGTTGGCCACGGTTTTTGGATGTTGCCCAATGTTTTTTTTATAGTGCGTTATTCTAATCTCCTTAAGATAGAGTTGTTTCTTTCTCCGTAGATATCCTGATAAAAGTGTGCAAGTGATGATTTTGGAGGACTATTTAACCCAATACATGCACAATATACTTTCAACTAAGCAAATACATCTCTTCACTAAGTGCATGGGATAATATTTCTGTTTCCAACCATTAATTTCTAAAATTGGTGATCAGTAGTTTTTACAAACCACTTCTTATAAAGAATCGGCTGGTATAGTTTTTCTTAACTACTAAATAAATTTCAAAAATTTGTGAACATAGAATCTTGTGTTTGAGAATACAATATTTTAAAAAGAAAATAGCGTGCTCTCAAATATAATTTCTAACTTTTTTATCAAAGAAGTTGTGCGATAATGCGTAACTTTTCTTTTATTTATTTTTTTTAAATAAAGAAGTGGCCTTCGATGCAATATTATTTATTGTTTTGAATCGAAGAATAAGGAAGATAGCCAAACACATCAAAATCAGATGCCTAATATTTTCTCAAATTGATAAAAATTAAATATATATTAATTGAAATTGGCATGTTCATGAGAAAAAATGTTCTAAGTTTTATTCTATCAAATAGTTTCTAATGCATTTATCTATGTTTAACGGCATCTCTTTTAAACAAAATAAGAAAGTTAAAAAATAGAAACTTTTGATGTGCACATCATACCGGACATGATGGAATACATTCTAGCTATATTAGTCAAAGAATAAAAAAGACAAAGAGGGTAAATCGAGAGTTTTCCAAAAGATTTGGCCAATCTCAGCCTATTTGGGCTTTCAATTAGCTATTCGAACCCAAATACAAACCTCAAGAAATCACTTTAGAGAAAATAGAGCATTGAGGAGAAGTCCTCTAAATTGTATAAATTCTTTAGAATAGTTTATAATAATTTGAGCCTTATATTTAGGCCAAGTAAAATAGATTTAGGTCTTGTATTTTTGGGCTATGTAGTGTAAGTGTTGGGCCTTGAGGCCCATAAATAATGTTGGATGTGTTCAAAGAGTTGCCACACGGTAATCTCTCCTTGAAGCCTTGTAGTCCAAGTTAGGGTATGGGAGAAACTCTCTCCTTATGTCACTTGTCATCACCTTGTGAGAGCCTTGGGGTGCAAGCTAGGTTTGAGAAGTTTGTCATAGAAACTAGGGTTAAGCTTGTCATAGAAGCTAGGTTTGGAGAGCATCTCCTACAAGCTTCTTCCTCTCCTTCCTTCTATAAATAAGTGTGTAGGCAATATACAATTTAGCTTGAATGATTAATGAAATGCTGTTGAAATATTTTTCCAGCTTCAAGCTTAAGCTCTTCTTTGTTTTCTCTCCTTGAGAAAGACTTAGAGAAACCCTTGATAGTTAGCCTAACCACTATCAAGAACCTTATTCCATCCTAGAGCATTTTTTCTGTGCAAATTTTCTTCCATACTCTTCTGCCAATTACCATCAAGGAGCTCTCCTCTCCATTTCAATCAATCGGTGCAAGCTTCTCCAAGGCTTCTTCTTCACTTGGAGCACATTGAGGCAAAAGCACCAAAGAAGCTCCCCATCAAGATATATAGCTGAGTTAGGGTTGAATATTTCATGTGTCAGGAGAGTGGATAGACTTTACAACTTTAACTCAAATCCCCAAGAGATATTTGAATGAAACTTTTGAACTTGGTGTGAATCTCTTGATGACAAATGATGGAGATATTCCTTACTTTATAGAATTAAGTCTTAGGAATGTTTGTTGTTTCTTATGTCAACTTAAAGTATGTGTTGAGCTTATCATATGATCCTCATCACTCAATCATTAGACGAACTAGTTGGTACGCATAATGCTCTTTTTGTCTAATCTTCATGACTACTTATCTGACGAAGTGTAAGATCTACATAGTATTATATTGTAATCTTCAATTTTCACATGTTAGACCTTGTGGTTGACCAACATGGTGTTCTTTTTGACTGACAGATGATGCACTTGTATGATCTTATCTTTGTCTTATCAAACACAACTACATCCCTTATTAGTTTAAGCATGTATTCAAAATTGCAGGGTGTTGAACTTTTGCTCTAACAGATTATATTATAGGTATGCTTAAGACAAGGATTGTTAGTAAGCAATTGAGGGACCTAGATGTTAAAGATAATAGCAGGAAAAACCTTACCTAATTAGATGGCAATATTGCTATAGGGAGATCAATGAAATACTAAAGTTAAAGTGGAAATCTAGATGGCAATAAAAGTCCTAGAATGTAAAGGTAAAAATAATAATTTAATATATGTATTATTATATTGTGTAGGTTGGTCATACATAAGAGAAATATGTAGAGAAAAATGTAGTAGTGATTAATACGGAATGCACGCAATAACAAATTCTATTCGATTAAAGCAACTATAGTAGTAAAGATTAAGTTTCATACTTGTAATGTGTAATAGAAGACCATTTATGTTAGTGATGAGGCAACATGAGTGAATATTTCTCTAGTTGGAAATTAAACCTATGATGTTAGCTTTTACAAGAGATAGAAACAATAGAGATACATCTTAGTTAAAGTTGATCTCAAAGAATCTCAACACTTTATGCTTTTTGTTCAATAATTGTATATAAATACATTCTCTTGAATATTTAGAAATCAATAAGACAAAAAAAAAATCATTCCTCCTTCTTTTATCTTTTTCTTATTATTATTTTATATTTTATATGGGTGATGAATTGTTAAAATGGTATCAAAGTTTTATTTAGAGAGCTCTGTTTCATACACTAGTAGAAAAAACACATTTAATCACGGTTATACAAGGCTTATAACCACGATTCTAGAACTGGGATAAAAAATACTGAAGCTACCACCTTAGTTTTCACTACAACCGTGGTAGTACATTAATTTTTTTTTTTAAAATGGCAGCAGCTATTTGTTGTTGCCACCCCCTCCCCCACTGTCGCTGCTTCTCCCAAACCTCACGCAAACCCATTGCCCCAACTCCCCTCCCTCAAAACCCCTTCCCCCCCTCCCTCCTCAACAACGTCGTCCTTTGGGACCACTACACCTGCAAATCCTTCGATTGCCTCAACAGGCAAAACCCCAACCTCGGCTTCCAACCCAACCCAAAAAGTATTGAAAGAATTTGAAGAGGATGACATGAGTATTGAGCTGTGGTGGGGAGTGGCCCCATTAACCCAGAACAACCTCTGGTGTCGCACGTGTCGATGCCCAACCTACAAACTAAAATCGACCAGAAATTTCAGAAATCTCAAAAACAAAAACCAAATAAAAAAAATCCCAACGAAAAACGTTTCCTCTTACTCTCTTCTCACTTCTGACCTATGTTTGTGCGCTTTCAATAACAAAAACGCATACAAACAAACATACCCTCACTTTTAGTTTCTCAACACAACAATATCAAAATGCAGGCACCAGCATAAAAATGCAACACAGCCCCAACCTCTCTCTCTTTTTCTCTCCCTTTCTCCAGCAACATTCATCAATTGGTGAAAGCTGCCACTTTTAGGGTTTTCATTTCACTCTCTCAGGTTCTCATTCTCTTCCCCTTCTTTCTCTTAATTCCTTTCCCTTTGTTAAAGTGTCCCCGCCTTGGCCTCAACGTCGGCAACAGCACCGACTCATTTGGCGCTGCCATGAAGCTCTGCAACGTGATGGTGGGGATCACCACCATGAATGTGGCGGTGCCGAATAGCGAGGTCATCACGCTACGGTCTCGCTGCAACAGCGGATGCTGCTGGTCAATGGAGTGGTGGATCTGGTGCGGTGCGGGTGCACCGTTAACCGATGGATCCCAACGACGGTGTTGGAGTTTCTATTATTTGATGCTGATAAGGTGTTAAGGGGTGGAAAGTACCTTTGGGTGGACCATTTTTTCAGCAAAAGGGTGGACCTTGCTACATCTATTTAAAATAGAATTATTTAAAAATTATTTTATGCTTACCACTGTGGTTTTGACTTCAACCGCGGTGGTATCTCCCTGCATTTAAAAATTATTTTCTGGCTACCACTGCGGTTCTAGAAACAACCGCGGTGGTATCTTCCTGCAGCCTCAATATTAAAAACTTAATTGTGCCTACCATCGCGGTTCTGGAAACAATCGAGATGGTATCTCCCTAAAGAACTTTATTCTAAATATTTGTGTGTCTTACCACCGCAGTTCTCGCACCAACTGCAATGGTATCGTTGCACATAATTTCAAAAATGTCACCGCATTGTTTTTAAACGCGATTCCCTCTTAACCGCAGTGATATCCTGTCTTCGAATGTGTTTTTTCTACTAGTGATACATGTTTTTGCAATTATTTTTCTCATATAATTATGAAATAAGTCACTTAAATGGAGCATTTGAGTGATTTAACCAATGTATATTACATTCACCCTAGTGAAAACCCTACAACAATTATTTTCCTTGATCTTTTTTACTTTCAAAGAAATCCTAAGAATATGCATATTTTGGTAAAGAGATATAGCATATACTAGACAATGATTAACTCATGACCAATATCAATAACTTGTGAGTCTTCTTGAATAATGCAAATTGATTTCTCTCAACATAGTTTCAACCATGTCAGTATCTCATATGACAATTTCATTAATCATGTGAATTCAAGTAAAAGTCAACCCCTGAGTATTAGACACAGGGACTACGGACCATACCTACTTTGACAAATCTTCTTTCTCCTTAGTATCAAGTATTACTGATATTTAAGTGTCTTTACCTAATGATAACAAACTACACAATTTAATCTTGCTAGAGCAATTAGAATTCTAAGTTTCTTGAATTGAATTATGTGTTAGGCATTCCTTTCTTCTCTATTAATCTTATTTCTGTCTCAAGGTTGACAAAAATAATGGATTGTATTACTTTTTTTCACTCTTTAAATAGTTTTATTTTTTTGGAAAATCCATAGATACTAACCGGAATCATTAAGAGCTGAAAAACTTATATTAGTTTAAAATTTCAGTATTTCTTATTCTTTTATACCAAGTTGTACAAAGACATATACAAATACAAATTGTAAAATGACTTTTTCCCTACATGACAATAGAAATAAAGCTAGCATAGATCTTGAAATAGAAAAGTTGCGGGATTACAGCACGGGACATGTTTTAGATGATTCTCTTAAACACATTTTATTTTCTCATATTGATACTACAATTTGTTCTCCTCATGATGTATGTCACTTTGAAAAACAAAAGAAGTTATCTTTTTCTCTTACCAATACAAAGTCTATAATTTTTTTTGAAACATTACATATTTATATTGGGGACCACTTAAAATCCCATTTGTAGAAGATTATAAATATTTTCTTACCTTGATGGGTGCCTTTATTAGGTTCACTTGGAGTTTGTTAGGAAGAAAATATGAAGCAAGAACAAATTTATAATTTATAATTAAACTTGAAAATCAATTTGACACTAATTAAAAATCTTGAGAAATGATAATGGATCAAAATTTTCCAAGCATGAGTTTTTCAGCAATAAAAGAATAGTTCATTAAAGGATATGTGTTGAGACTCTTCAACAAAATGACATTGTAGAACAAAATCATCAAGACATTATGAACCTTGGTTCTACTATCATTTTCAATCAAATTTGCCTACAACTCTTTGGTCATTTACTGTCACCCATGTTGTTTACTTCATTAATAGGACATCAACTCCTTTATTAAAAAATAAAACCTAATTTGAGACTTTATATGGTCACTCACAAAATCATAATCATTTAAAAGTATTTGGGAGTCTAGCCTTTGGTAATAACCTCAATGCCTCATGTGACAAGCTAAGTTAAAGAGCTAAAACATATGGCTATTATGATAAGGGAAGATACAAAAGCTTTAGTTCCCTTTTGGCCATGTTGATCAAGACAAATAAAATGTTTCTCTTGAATTTGTGGAAAACACATTTATGATTTTTTTTTAGATTACCGGTGGTTGTCCTATGCATCAATCTTTTTGTTTGTGCACCTAACAATAATATTCACAGCAAAATTTCAGTTGAGGAAAGCATTGAAAATAATTATGTCCTTACATATTCGAACAATAAAATTACTACTATGGAAATATAAATGGGTTTATCATCAAGTATTCCTTTACATATTTCTACTCATATAAGAAAATATCTAAGTACTTTAAGGATTTTCATATAAACTTCTCTCTTAAGCTACTACTTATTAGTCTTCCCCTATTAAATGTCTTATTCAAATCATTTTTCTTCTATTAATTTTCAAAATCCAATCTAGATCCAATCAAATATATTACAACTAAAATCTAGATTTATGTTAACTAGATTATATTGATTTTGATTTTTTCAATTCAATATAAATTGGATTAAATTTAGACTAAATCCATATCGTATGGGATCTACCTAATTAACTAGAGATGGGATCAACCCAACTCAGTTACTTGATCGACTAAAGGTGAGATCAACCCAACTCAGTTTGACATGGTCTCACCTTGATGTAGATATAATGCATCAGTCAAACATTAACCCAACCTGACTTGGCCAAACTTGGCCCAGTCTGCCTCAATCTGAGTCTGACTTGAGCTGGACCTATCCATACTCAGCTCAATATGAACACAACATAACCTAATCTCGATTGCACTCGACACGACTTGGGTCTAACACAACTCGACTGAATGTGGGTCAAGGTTGACTAGGCTCCACCTGACATGGAATTGATCCAATTCAACTTGACATGGTCCCAACCTCATGTTGGCCCAATGTCTCAGTTGAACCAGTCCTAACTTGACTTGGCTGGATCTGGCTCAATCCATCTCGATCTCACCTAGGCTCAACTCGACCTAAATCCAGCTGAACTCGACTTGACCTGCGCTCAATCAGACTAGACTCAACTTGAGTTGGACCTAACACAAATTAATAAATGTGGACATGCCTTGACTTAGGACGACCTGTGCCTGGGTCAACTCGGTTCAACCTAACATGGGATCAACCAAATTCAGTTTGACATAGCCACCTACCAAATGTAAGCTTGATGTGCTGGTACAACATGGACCCAACTTGACTTGGCCAGAGTTAACCCGATCTATCTCAATCTCACCTTTAGACCAACCTGGTTGAATTTGATTCAACAATGGCCTAGCCCAACTCAACTGAATGTTGTTCAACCCTAACCCCAACTAAACTTGACCTAGGCTTGGGTAGACTCGACTTCACTTGGGTTCAAATCGATTCAGATTGACCTGATCCATGCTAACTTAGCATGACCTAGGCTTAGGCTAACTCAACTTGACCTAGGTTCAAGTCAACTTGGCTTCACTCTGATCCAGGCTAACTCGACCTGACCTTATACAAGTTCCACCTGATGTTACCATATTTAGGTTTGATCCAACCTAACATTTCACAACTTAAAATGAAATAGACATACCTTGATTTTGGATTTTCAACATTCAAAATATTATCCAATCTATATTCAATCCAAATCCAATTAAATAGATTGGATTTAGAATCCAAAAATATGGATTTAAAATTAAAATAGATCCTTTTAAATATGATTAAATGATATGAATTTGGATAATCATATATTAGATTTAACATATTTAACAATTTGAAGTTTTTTATCACACAACCAAACATTATTACATGGTTATTTTTCGAGTAGAGGTACAACTACTAGTGAGATATAGTACGTACGGAGAAGAAATAGTTGTACTTCTTAGGGGATAAGAAGATGGGAAATATAATATTTCTTAGGGGATAAGAAGATGGGAAATATAATATTTCTACTAAGTGGAACATGCTAGGAAATAATATTTTAAAAGTTTATGTAGCTTGGCAACAAAATATGACTAAGAGGATGACACATGACGAAGGAAGATTACAACGTATAATCGAATTATTGCACATACATAACAAAATTGGATAGATTAGGAACAAATACTATAGTGGAGAAGACTAAATGTGTGGAGGAAAATGTTTGCTTTTGTACCTATAAGATGTTTTAGCTTTTGTAATGCCAGGTTGTGTAAGAGGATCTCTTTAGGGATGACTAGAAGGTAAAGTTGTGATAAGAAATTTTGACGAGAACTAGGAATATTTTGTATTTGTGGCCTTGTATACAAATCTAAAATAACTTAACTTTCCATATTTTAGGTTTGGACATCTTAATTGTCTTTTAATATATATATATATATATATATATATATATATATATATATATATATATATTTATATTTTTAAAAAAAGATATATATTAAAATATTATTTTTTTTTTATAAAAAAATATCATAAAATATATAAAACTTCTCTTTTAAATTTTTTTTTTTAAAAAAAAAAACACATACTTAAATATATACCTTTTTTTAAAAAAAAAAATATATATAT
>Ga0099825_1003424_pt1 | contig 21107 bp, 10 predicted proteins | sample SiratroredBW_FD_76838 | JGI IMG/M metagenome (GOLD analysis project Ga0099825, IMG submission 76838) | Root nodule microbial communities of legume samples collected from California, USA - Siratro red BW | ecosystem: Host-associated > Plants > Roots > Nodule | place: USA: California | collected... | reverse complement strand
TTTTTTTTTTTTTTTTTTTTTTTTTTTTTTTTTTTTTTTTTTTTTTTTTTTTTTTTTTTTTTTTTTTTTTTTTTTTATATGTAATTCTAATTATATATAATCACTAATTATAGGGAAAGAAAACTATCTATTAATCTATCTCAGAAAACCTAACTTGCTATTTTTAATAAAATCTCTCCTTTTTTAAAATCACGTTTTTCCATCCAGAAGGTTGGGATCTCAGATCTTGATTATGGGACCAAATTCAGTATCATCTGAATCAATATATTGAAATTTTTTTAAGTTTATTGAAGAAACTTTAAAGGTATTTTGTTTGGAGATGTTGTTAGTGTATAACTTTGATTTTTGATATAATGTTTTGGTATTTCTTAAAGTGTGTGAGAAAAAAATTTATCTATAGGCCTATTGGAATCCTATTAAGGAAAATTAATGTTTACATCTATTCATTATTCAATGTATTGATTATGTAAATGGGTAATATATGTTTTGATTGGGTTATTATATGTATATAAAAATAAATAATGTATAATTTGGTATATTTTTGGATTAACATGTTATTTTCAACAATTTTTTATTTTATATTCCTCCAAATTTTTGAAGTTCATCATTTAAATAGGTGAAAATTTTCCAAACTTTCATTTTCACAAAATTTATTTTCAAAGATTTTGACTTCAAAGTTTTTACACTCAAAGGTTTTGTTATTTTTATAGGATTATTACTTTTGTTATGTCAATCAAGTTGAAAATAATTGCTATTGTTAAAAGCTTCACAAAGACTAAGAGTGCTATTTTTTTTTTCAAATAAAAATCATCTATTGTAGCTTCTCAAATTTTTAAGAGTGGAAAATTGAGAAGGTTTAGTATCCATGATAAATTTTTATACCCTTGCCAAGAATTTTTATTTTTATTTTTTTCATGGTTGTTCTTTCTAACCTAACCCTACACCCTAAACAAAAAACAATTTGTTATTATTTGGACAAGAAAACTTTATTAATAATAATTTTTTTGAAGATGTGGAAGTTTAAAAAGGAAAAAAATTCTCTTTTCTTTTTTCACATTTAATTTACCTTTTTTTAGTTTTATCGTGACCCTCATTCATATCTTTAAGAGATAGAAGATCGAGTATAACTTTAATCCTATTGAAATTAAAAGAAATTTTGTTGGTAAAGTCATCATATAACCTTAATCCTATCAAGTTGATAACATCTTCTTAAAATAATACAAGTGGTGAGCAATATTATAATAAACTTCATCTTCATATTTACCTATGAAGGTAATGTGAACTTCTTTTTATTGTTATATCACATAGTTTGTTCACTAGAGTGCATTATCGTCTGTCAATATATATGATATTTGTACATTTATTCTAGTTAACTGATAAAACACTAACAATGTTCTTCTATAAAGCTTTGTTGGGTGTAAAAATTTTGACAACATTTCAACATAATATAATATAGTCTCTCACTTTCTTGTTTTTTTTGGGTTGCTTTATATAAACTTTGAAGAAAGTAACTATTATGAGATCATTTCTACCCATTGAACAACTTTAGCTCTTTTAGATATACCTCTTTTCTTTGGTGAGCTTGTATATGAATGATGCATTAAATGTACTGCATGTAATAATAAATAGAATTTTCTTTTTCTTTTATGTGATATCCCAATAACAAAATGTATTTATGTCTTCTTAGACAGGGTGTCTTTAGTAGATAATCCTTTTAAAGTTGACAATGTATGACTTTAGGATTTGTTGAAGAAAAAAAGCAATTTTTACTCTTGTCTAAGAGATCTTTTGATGTTTGCCCCTTGTTAACATATTTATTTGGCAAACAAAAGTAGTGTACATTCCTTACAACACATAATAAACGTTTATATGTTTTTAAGTAATATAAGGTCAGTTTAATTCTGTGTGGTTATCATCTTAGCATGTGTATGCTTTCTTAGACGAAAAAAGAAGACTGCATAGTGTTATATCATCATCATCTGTAAGACGAACATTTCCATTTTACATGATTTGTTATTGAGTTAAACTATCGCCTTATAGATGAAATATGACCATGTTTGTACTTAGTTATTTTCATCATTTAATAAAAAATCATAAAATTATTGATCTTTTGCTTTTAACACATTCAACATTAAAAAACTAAACATACTAAAATCAAACACCATTTCATTAGAGATTATGTGAAAAAAGAGTTATATATAACCTGTATATTATTAATCAAATGGTTAAAATTTTAACAATAGGCCTATAAAGATTCCACTATATAAAAAAGAATCTTCATATGATAAAATGAAAATAATTAATAAGAAATATTCACATTTTTATTTATATATCTTAATGTTTACATTATCTTATTATGGTAAATATAGGAAGTGACTTTGAGAGTTTTAACTCAGTGTTAATATTTGTAGGTAAAAATTGGAAAAAAATAAAATGTATGAACCTCATTTTTTTCTCTCTCCTCTTAGAACATGATCATGTAAAGTGTTGACATGATTAACTTTTAAATCCTCACATAAATGCACCATACACTTTCCATCTATCCTTTTTATACAAAAGTTGAAACATTTCAAGTTTTAACTTTTTCCTTTACTAGTTGATAAGTAGATACCTAAGAGTTCAATTTTTTTTTGCTTTCAATAATCTTTCTAACGTGAGGTTGGCAAAATAGAAAAGTTTCTTTTGGTGTTGAAATTTCAACCACCACCATGTTGACCTTGCCTAAGTTGATTTGATGTTTTGAACCCTGTTAGGTATGACTCATAATACCAAATGAAAGGGAAAGTTATAGGTTTTGTGGGCTGGACCAGGAGTGTAGGGGTATTTTGGTTATTATACCGTATTTAGGTGTTATTTATATAACCATATGTAATTGTAACCATAGTTTTGTGATCTCTCTAATAAAACACAACCGCTCAAACACTCCCGAGAACGTAGAGAAATTGTCGAACCTCGTTAAATCTTGTCTTCTTTATTTTCTTCATGCCCGCCTAGTTGGGATTTGCATTTAGAGCATATGGATGCTAAAATTGTTGTCTTGCATGGTGATTTAGAGGAGCGTATCCTAGCAAGATTGTTGGGCATATCGGACCACTTGTTATCGGGCCGTTATCGGACCACCCTTACATATAAATTTCACGCTTGAGTTGAGGAGTCTCGACGTGAGGGGGGTGTGTTGGATCCCACATTGATTAGAGATGAGGCCTTTCAATTGTTAATAAGTGGGTGCAAACCTTACCTTACAAGCCGATTTTGTAAGGTTGAGTTAGACTTAAAGTCCATGGTATCAAATTTCTAGGAAAAGATCCTTACGATTCTCTGTCTTTCGCAGCCCAGTTCCGTCCCTTTTTCTTATTCTTCTTCTTCTTCTCCTATCTTCTCAATCATCATGTCTGCCTCAAAATCTTATTTTCATCCCACTTTTGCTGTATCCAACATCAATAACCATGTTTCTATCACTCTTGAGATAAAGTACGTAAAGTATTCCACATGGGCGGAACTCTTTAAGATTCATGCACGCTCCCATAGAGTAATTGATCATATTATTCCTCTGAGGCAAGGTAAGGAGAAGCTGCTTCAAACAGAGGAGGAGAAAAAACTTTGGTCGACTCTTGACGCTATGGTTGTATAGTGGATTTACGCCACTATATCTCATGATCTTTTACATACAATTCTTGAATCCGACACCACGATACTGGAGGCTTGGAATAGATTGCGTGACATATTCCAGGATAAAAGACACTCTCATGTTGTCACCCTTGAGTATGATTTCACTCATGTAGACATGGCAAATTTTTCAAATGTCTCTGCATATTGTCAACACCTCAAATCTCTGTTGGACCAACTCAAGAATGTCGGCTCTCCCGTTGACAACAATAGACTTGTTATTCAACTGGTATCTGGTCTCACTAAGCCCTACAAAGGTGTGGCCACTCTTATTCGTCAAAGTGACCCGTTACCCAAATTCTATCAAGCTCGTTCGATGCTCACTCTTGAAGAGGTCGGCCTTGCTACAAAGGTGGCATAGAGTTCTTCATCTGCCACGGTTGCTCGTTATTCAAATGACTCTCATGAAATTTCTGATCATTCCTCTTCCAACCGCAATACTAAGGGTGGGAAGAGGAACCAGAACCACAATCATAATAGAGGAAAAAATCGTAGCAAAAATGGTAGTCGTGGAGGCGGAAAGGGGGGTACCAACGGAAGGGGTAATGCGGGTGGTGGTGGTCCAAGTGGCGGCAACAACAGTCGCAATGGTGGCCAGATTGGCAGTAGCTACAGTCGTAATGGTGGGCAGCAGCCAGTAGGTCAGCACCATCCGATCAATGCTCCATGGTCTGGTGGGCAGCCGTGGTCCTGGATGGCACCTTGGGCTCTTTGGGCTATACCTCCTTGTCCATATCCTTCTAATTCATGGGCTAGACCCACTTATGGAAAGAAGCAAAAACCACAACAAGGTATACTTGGGACCAGACCCCAGTAGGCCTACATGACAGCTCCAAATCTAGCTCACATCAAAGCCCCAATGCATACTCTTGGTATTACTCCTCCAGATGTAAATTGGTACATGGACACAGGTGCTACTTCTCACATGACATCCACACAAGGTAACCTCACGTCTTATTTCAATATGAGCAATAAATATGTTATGATTGTTGGTGATGGTCAATCAATTCCAATTCATGGTTACGGTCACACGAATTTGTCTTTCCCGTGTCCTCCATTGAAATTAAACAATGTCCTTTATGCCCTCACCTTGTTAAAAATTTGGTGTCAGTTAGAAAATTTACAACTGACAACTCTGTCCCTGTTTAATTTGATCCCTTTAGTTTTTCGGTGAAGGATTTTTAGACGGGGAGGCTGGTAATGCAGTGTGAAAGTCGGGGCGAGCTTTATCCCATCACAAATCCAGATACTTCTCAATCTACTTTTGTTACTTTAGAACCATCCCTTTTTGGCATGATCGTTTTGGTCACCCGAGAGCACCTGTTTTGAACTCTCTTAGGAAGAATAAATTGATTGAATGTAATCAAATTAAAGACACTAGTATTTTTCATTCTTGTCCTCTTGGAAAACACATTAAGTTGCCATTTTATGCTTCAAATTTTAGCACTAATATGCCATTTGATATTATATATAGTGATCTTTGGACGTTACCAGTTTTGAGTTCATCTAATCATAGATATTATGTCTTGTTTGTGGATGATTATTCTAAATTTTTTTAAACATTTCCTTTATCGCAAAAATCATAAACTTTTTCTATATTTTTGCATTTCAAGACATTTATTCGAACCCAATTTGAGCGGGACATAAAGACTATACAATGTGATAATGGCACAGAATTTGATAATGATCCCTTTTGATACTTTTGTAAAGCCAATGGTCTTTCATTTCATCTTTCATGTCCTCATATATTCCCTCAAAATAGGAAAGTCAAAAGACAAATTTGTATGATCAACAATATTGTTCGTACCTTATTGGCCCATGCTTCCCTTTCCCCTTCATTTTGGTATCATGCTTTGCAAATGACAACTTACCTTCTCAATATACTTCCTCATAACCTATTAAACTATCAATCTCCTCTTCGCATTCTTTACCAAAAGGATCCATCTTATTCCCATCTTCATGTGTTTGGGTGTTTATGTTATCCTCTTATTCCCTCTACAATTATAAACAAACTACAACCTCGGTCAACTTCTTGTGTTTTTTTTGGGTATCCTTCACATCGTCATGGGTATAAATGCTTTGATTAGTCATCTAAAAAATTCATTATTAGTCTTCATATCTTATTTGATGAGACAAAATTTCCTTTTGCGAAGTTATATACTCCTCAAAATCACACTTATCGATTTTTGGATGATGGGTAGTCACCCTATATAGTCTATCATTTCAATAATTCAATAAACCCACAGGTCACACTCCTTCCTCCCTCTCCTGAGCCCATCTCCTCAAGCCCAGCTTCTACTTCCACTCTCCCACCTGGCTCTCTTCCTCATCCATCTCCAATCTTTCACTCTAGTCTACCCACAGGTCCTGTTACTAGGAGTCAACATAGGATTTATAAGCTTATGAAGTCTTTCAACCTTCTTACATCAATGTCTAAATCCCCTCTATCCCGTAATCCTATGTTTTCTCTTTATGACCCGAAGTGGAAAATGGCTATGGATGATTAATATAATGCTTTTATTGAAAATAAGACATGGGAGTTGATGCCCCTTCCTCCAAATGTTAACATCATTCGATCTATGTGAGCTTTTGCTCATAAAGAAAAATCTGATGGTTCATTTGAGAGGCATAAATCCCGTCTTATAGGTGATGGTAAAATTCAACAGGTTGGTGAGGATTGTAGTGAGATGTTTAGTCCAGTAGTCAAACCGGTTGACTATTCACCGATTCTCAGTTTGGCTCTTTCTAAGGCTTGGTTAATTCATCAACTTGACGTCAAAAATGCGTTCTTACATGGAGAACTCAAGGAGACGATTTACATGTATCAACCTTTGGGGTACATGGATCCTGATAAACTAGATCATGTGTGTTTGCTGAAGAAATCTCTTTATGGGCTGAAATAGGCACCGAGGGCTTGGTATAAGAGATTTGCTAACTATGTCCACACTTTTGGGTTTTCTCATAGTACTTCAGATCATTCTTTGTTCATTTATCGCATCGGTGCTTCTATGGCCTATATTTTATTATATGTCGATGATATCATTTTGATTGCTTTCTCTGATAAGCTTCGTCAATCTATCATCTCTCTTCTTAGCTCAGAATTTGCTATGAATGACTTGGGCCCATTGAGTTATTTCCTGGGCATTGCAGTCACTCGTCATACAGGTGGTTTATTTTTATGTCTTAAAAGAAATATGTTGCTGAGATCATTGATCATGTCGGCATGTCATCGTGTAAGCCATCTCCTATTCTAGTTGATACAAAATCGAAGCTTGGTGCTACTACGAGCAAACCGGTTGAGGATCCATCTCTGTATAAGAGACTTGCAAGGGCACTTCAATACCTTACATTCACGAGACCCGATATTACTTATGTTGTACAACAAATAAGCTTATTCATGCATGACCCACGAGAGGAGCACATGCATGCTCTTAAATGCATTTTGCACTACATACAGGGTACTATGGATTTTGGTCTTCACCTTTGTCCATCTTCCACATCCACTTTTATTTCATGTACTGATGCTGATTGGGGTGGGTGCCTTGATACACGACGTTCAACGTCGGGTTATTATGTTTTTCTGGGTGATAACTTGATCTCTTGGTCCGCTAAATGTCAACATTCAAGTGTAGAGGCAGAATACCGATGGGTTGGCAATGTGGTTTCTGAGTCATGTTGATTGCGAAACTTGTTATCGGAGATTCATTGTCCTATTCAAAAGGCTACATTGTTGTATTGTGATAATGTTAGTGTTATATATCTTGCTCGTAACTTTGTTTAGCATCAACGCAATAAGCATATTGAGATGGATATACATTTTGTACGGGAAAAGGTAGCTTGCGACCAGGTTCGAGTGTTACATGTCCCATCATGTTATCAGATTGCATATATATTTACCAAAGGTCTTCCATTGGTGTTATTTGAGAATTTTCAAGACAATTTAAGCATTCGGCAACCTCCCGTTTCAACTGCGGGGGCGTGTTAACATATATATTATACATATATGTGCAAGATTGTGTTGATTATTATCATTAAATGTATATTTTCGTTATACTAATTAGTTTCTTTAATTATAACCTAATTAAGTTCACACATTTAATTATAGCATAATTATACTCTTATATTTATTGTATATAAAATAATTATTATAATAAGATGAGGTAAGAAATTATTCTCTTTCACTTCTTAATATGTGGGCTTTTTTTTTCTCTCTATTTCAGAATTTTTTATTTTCCATTGCCCATTATCTCACCTACCACCTTCGGTAATTCCACGCTCTACCTCAACAATACCGCACACCGTCACCTGCATATAGTGTCACACACCGAACGCCATTTAAAATTATTATTTAGTGTTTATGTTTAATATACATTTTAATATGCTATTTAGAATTTATATATATATAATTCCAATTTTCATATTAGGAAAAAGTAAATTAAAGAAAGAGCACAAAAGTAAAAATGTTGTAACCTTTTTAACATTATGAGTCTGCCCGTGTAATCTATATCACCTAATGGACCCAATGAGACTCATTTGTTTGAAGTTTATTAATAAGTAAACCATATTTCTTGATCCGGTAACTTCTTTTAACGATTCTAACATAAATACAATTCTAACAGTTGTTTTGTACAATAGTAATTAGGTGAGTAATACATAAAAATCGTGTTATGTTTATTAGCACTTTTAAACTAGTTACAAATAAATGAATCCAAAGTTCTCTTAAAATCCAGCTATTTGATAAATACACTTGATAATTCTTTAGTGAAGTCAAGAAACTCAATCATGATTTATTTTTCCTCTAAAAGAACTTTTTCTCAAACAAAATATCCTCCATTTTATATTTTTAAATTACCCTAACATTATAAAATAATTTCGCCTTGTTAACGAATTAAAAATTACTATTTCTATAATTTTTAATATATTTATTATAAAATTGATAAATTTACCATAAATAATAATTTGTTATTACATAATATAAAATCATTTGTTATGGTATGATAGAATGTGAATATCTTAATTTTTCTACTTTTGTATTCTTTTTTAGAGAAGCGAAGAAGCAAAAGGCAAAAAAATAAAAAATAAAATTTATAGTAGCTAATTTTAATAAGTTTATTGCTTTAGTCTCATAATAATTTGGCCATGTTTCACTGCAGAAATTGTCCATGTTTGGTTCAAATCAAGTTTTTCTTAAGCATAAAATTCAATTTGAAAATTTTGCTTAAGATTTTTGAGTTTAATATCACTCGAAAGAACACTTTGTTGGTAGGTTAATCTTCACTCTAATAATTAACTTATCGACATACATTAAAATAACTAATAACTTTAACATTATATTTATATTCCTCGAGTAACCTTTTCTTAGTAAAATTTTGATCTATATAAGAATAAAAAACCACAAAATTCTAATAATTATCACTAGTAACATTCATTCAACTTGAACAATGGATGAGTTAAAAAAATGAGCTCAACAATATAATATTTACAATTTAACAACAATTGAAACAAAATAAGTTCATTCAAAATTTTAAGAACCTAACACGTATTATTTTTCAGTCTTTAATCAAATTAAAAGCAAATATTTACACAATTTTGAAAAATACAAATTAAAAAATGCTGATGCGTGGGAAAAATAAATAGGCCAGTCCCTTTAGTAGCCAGCAATCCTTTTCATCATTAATTATGCACCAAATCAATAGTATAAATATGAAAACATGATAAAGATATAAAATTATGAGGTTTCAACGTAAAAAAGATTTAATATGTTAACATGTTAATAAATATAGATCTTAATCTTCTTTGATCGTTATAATACATTAGATACCAGTTATTATAAAGTTGTAAACTTACATTGGTATTATAAGTGCACCTAATATATATATATATATATATATATATATATATATATATATATATATATATATATATATGAGAGATAAATATGGTAGTTTATCAAATTGCTTTTAACACAAAAGTTAAAATAGTAGGGCTAAAGAATAGTCACTTACATTTGCAAAGGACAAGAGCATCATGGCACAGGTTCTTGCCTCCTTGGTTCTTATTATAATATCACAACCTCCTTCTCCTTTTATCCTCAAAATTTTGATTTGCTTTTTCTTACCAAAAACCTGAGTTGATTACAGTTCTAGCTTTCTGAAATTTCATTAAACAGTCCTTTATATGCATGGGATTATCATCAAGATGATATTACATAATTCAATAACTAGATTTCCAAACTTTCAGTTTATAGAAAGCTAAACACTTCAAGAAGATTTATACTTTATTAACTTTTTATAAAACTCAATCCACAAATCTAACCTATGAATTGTATAATATCATCATGATCATCATACATCTCATGTGTATGTGTGTATTTCTTAGAAATATGTATGATATGATTCTTGAAAAATCCAATGAGTTAGAACATAAATGAAGTATGCAATTGCAGAAGCATTTACTTGATGAAGTTATAATAAAGAAAAGAAAAAGGACACTCAAGCATTACATTTTGCAAAATGCAGGTAAAACCCAATATACTTAATTACATTAGGCCTTTGCAATCTGCCACTTTGAAAACTATCAAAACACATAGAGTTCTGCCAATTCCTCCAAAGACTCAGAACTAAACTTAGGATCTGCATTTTCTAGCATCCACAATAGATGATCAAAGAGAACCACCTCACAGTTGACCACCAACACAGTACTGTCATCACTGCCCTTTGCCTTTGACTTGTTGATCAGTTCATTCAGAAGAGGATGGTTGAAATATTTTTTGCTGATCACATACCGTTTTCTAGTGCTACCAACAAACACTGTTTCACAATGTTCATCTTCTTGCATGCCATGACCACCCCATATGTCTTCTTTAGTGGATTTGGACCTCAGGCTGCTATATGATGAAGATCTCCCTAGCTGCCTTGACAAACTCTTGCATTTTTTGAGTAAAAGATTGATCTTTTTCATGGTTCTTTTTCTGGGGTGTGTGTGTTTATTTCATATTTAAATGAGGGAGGAGAGGGTTGATCAAGAAGAAGCAATGGATGAAAAGAAAGAGGGACAAAGAGACTTAAAATACACTCACAAAAAGTGTGTGTGAGGTACTTTTACTGCGAGAAGTGGGTGCAAAGTCATTGTTTTCCGGTGCTGAATTGTGGGGTCAATTTGCAACCAAACATTTTTAGTGACACAAACAAGTCATCCTTTAATAAAATTTGAGGCTAATAGTTTTAACCTGCAAAACACATCAGACAAACAGACACAACTGAAGCTCTGGTCACTCATCACAGATCATGGCACCCTAGTACAGAGCCCATTGTTTTTCTAAACCCATCTGCTTCTGAGCAAGGACTTGAACCCCACTACTAGTGCCCATGTCACCCCCAAAGGGAACACTTTGAATTACTTACATAAAAAAATTACTGCATAAAATCCAGTCTTGGATGGAAAGGAAAATTTTGTTAAATTGTTCATTTTTTTTTTCATAAAAAATGAAATTGAATGTGATTTTGGCACATACTGACTTTGACAAATTTTATTAGTACATATAGACATAAGTGTTCATTTGTGCTTTAAATGAAAATAACTTTTGATACATCACACCCTCTTGAGAAAACTCAGTATACTGATCTGTCAAGGTACAAAATTTAAGTTGCTGCTTAAAATTTAGAATCAGTTTTTCACTTTTCCTAACAAAACTGAGTACAAAACTTATTACCATAAGCAGAATTGTGAAGGCTTGAAAGAATCTGAGTTTCAATTTTCAGGAGAAATAGTCAGAAAGACTGAGAACTAATATTAAATTAATTCACTCATATTAAGGACTCAGAAATCTCATATTAGGAGTTCTAGATTTTTTTAATTAAATTGTGTATAAAAAAAATAAAGAAAAAGAGTAAACTTCACTGGTGGTGTCATTTTCCTTTTTATTGTACATAACCAAGTTTTTGTAAGCATTTTTACCACACAGGTTTGGTTAGACTGTTCAGAGAACCTAGTCTCTTTTGGGGTACAAGGAACATGGTCATTCCATAAGCTCTTATCATCTTTGCTACTCTACAAACCAATAAGATTGGTGCCTGACATGGATACTCCAAGATAACATTCAAGATAAGAAGAGTCACGATTCTGACATGTATTTAAAATGAGCTATTTCACAAAGATGTTTTGTTTCTTTGCTCTAAATATCTACATGGTCTCATCAAATATAGAAAATGAGAGCCATGAGGTTAATGTCCCACAGGAATGGACCCCCTTGACTAGGCTCTCTGTCTCATGTGGCAGATACTTAAGTTTGTGCATGCAACTATTTGTCTCAAAACATCTCACTTTTTTCTTTTCTGACATTAGGGCCTTCTTTGTTTTTGGTTTCAATTAGAAAACTGTAATTGTTCTAACCAAAGATGGTAGGAGTAAACAATGGGCTGAACAATTATTGCAATTTATATCATTGTTCAAGTTACATGCACAGCTCATCCAAAGCTAACACTAACACTAAATTTTGTCCAGTTCTAAAACCTATATCAAAAGGGTTGTTTTGCTTTTTAACAGTATTTATAGTTTTCAATATTTGAAGCATAAAGATAGGGTTAATTCTAGTGAACCATTGCACTATGCTGTTAAGTATCACTTTAACCAATGAAAGCTCAACTTCTTGAAAAGTATGTGTCTTCTTTTAATTATTTGAGATATAATATGTCCATCTTTAGATAAGGTTAAATTCAATGAAAAAGTCTTCATGATTTAAATTCTAATAAGTAATTAGTTGACTGTTTAAGTTGTTTCATATGATTATGCAGATTGGATTTAGTGATCTCTCAGTGGAAATCCAGTAGCATGTAAAGCTCAACTTGTAACTTCAACTTCAAATCAAGATAAAGATATTTACATTTTCTTCCCTATCAACACAAGATGATGCACTTCCCTAAACAATAAAATATCAGCATCCTCAACAATCTGTGAGACACAACCAAATGGTTTCACTTCTTTTGATCCTTTAAAAAATGTAACAATTCCCAATTGATTTTGTCTTACTAATGGACACAAAGTTTCAAAAATTATATAAATTACATAATCAATTAGGTGGATAAAGATATAGTTGCCAGGTAAGTCTCATATAACAGAACAAGTTTATGAATGACACAAGCAATGGAATTTATGATAGGGTGCATTTTGGAATAGAGTCAAACAAGTAATGAGATAAGTGGGACAGCTTTAGTCCAATCCATGGTTTTCCACATTTGGTATGTAGTTGATATTGAGCCAGCTAAGGATTGACAAAACAGAAATAGACCAAAAATTTTATCATTATCAAATATCTTCAACAATACAGAATGTATCTTAAGGAACTTCAAATTATGCACTAATAATTTCTGTTGTTAATGCCTATCTTCAATTGTTTAAATTGATTTCCAAGTCATTATTAATTAAAACTTCTAAGGTACTAATAATCCTTACGCAAATTGCACACCATCTTTTTCAATTATGGATGTTGCTTGCTTTGTCCCAATTAATTTTAACATACTTTTTCTTTGTTTTTTTTAAATATCTTTATATAAAGTTATGTTAGACCCACCTACTATAAGTCCAGTCAAGTGGAATTTTTTAAAATGCTTATTTCTTTTTTTCTTATTAGAATCATACCTTCATATGATCACAACAAGTGAGACTGGATACAAATAGCAATTATCTTATTTATCCTGTAAAAAAAATGTCTTATTATTAGTCTTTTATTTGTCTTTTTACTTGTGATGTACCATGAATTATTTTTTACTATAGATATTCATAAATAGCTTTAAATTTTTATTTTTTTAAATTTAAATGAAATTATATATCTGTATAATATCTATAATATATATATATATATAGATAGAGAGATAGATAATAGATATTGAGTATTAATTTATATTAAATAAATAAATAGAGATAAATAATATATATATATTAAATATAATACGGTGAGTACAGATAAATCTTAAACCCTAAACCGTATTATATTTAATATATATATATATTATCTATTATTTATCTCTATCTATTTATTTAATATAAATTAATATTTAATATCTATTATCTATATATATATATTACCATTTAGATATTTATTATTGAGGATATCCAATAAAAATATCTACTTTCTATTTATTGTGAAATTCATGCGTAAATATCAATAAGAATGAATTTTTTTTTGTCATCTCCACTTCAGAGCTTGTTTGAAGAAAATCAAACTCCAAGTAAAATTAGCATATTTTAAAATAATTTATTCCCTTGAGATTTTTATGGCCCAAAGAATTATGTTTTTTATGGTTAGATGTGCCATTTTGACTGCAATGTCAGGTCAAAAAGAGAGAAAGAAATCTGTAAATTTCTTGCAATCTTTATAAGCATGAAAATGTACTGAGATGTGCTCTATGATTGCACCATGAAAATGATATCTCATCTTAAGTTTGATGCAGAAAAACTATCACATAACCTGCCAAATGACAAGATGATAGATTAGTTTCCTTTCAAAGAAGTTATTTTTCACCCTTTTAGTCTAACCCCTTAATTTGTTAGTAATCTAACACAAACTTGTTCCATGCAAAGTCAGTGAAAAATACAAAATTTTGAGCTAAAAACTTCCTGCAAACTAGTGGCTTATGTTGTACACCAAATCACTAATTGATGAAGTTAATGCTTTAACGTTTCAATAAAAATTGAGCATGTGTGCCACACTCAACTCCATTTCAGAATATTGAGGCTTAATTAGAAATGTTTGTTGGTCTGATTTGGTATTTAGCATGTACACTCGTCATCATGACCCTCATTTGTGCCAAATTATCTCACAGCTTTGTTAGCGTAAGAAACATGGAGAACTAGGGTCAATTAGGATTAATAGTTTATCTAATCAAAATCTTTAAATAATGATTAAGAAATTACAATAAAAAATTATTAAAAGTTATAGGGTTGTTAATTCTATTTTTTTCTCATAGTGTTTTAGATACTCATAAATATTGTCTTGTATCGTTTTAAGCTTTTTAAAATATTCTACTATATTAAACATGCTATGTACACTACAAAAAATTTCTCATCTATCTACAAACAAATTTTATGTATTGGATACAAATTCATATGTAAATTTAGCATTATCCACAAAATATTATATACAAATTATTACATATGAATTTTATATATAAATTTTACATACAAATTTACATGTGAATACAAATTCGTATGTAATAATATATATAATATTACATACCGATTTTGACCATTATATATCCATTTTGACTATATATAAATCCTATCTTTTGGTATTGTTAATTTAATTGCATAACTAACATTAATATATTTATCCTAATTTAAAATATTCTTCTTTATTTTTTTATCTTAATTAACATTTTTATTTTTATTGATAAACTTAGCTATAGTTAATTATAGTGACTAAAAAGAACAATTAAATAAGGTCAAAGAATTTAAAAATAACAAATTGTTTTGAAGAGACTAAAAACTAAATAAGAAATAAAATTATATTTAAACATGAAGTTATAAGAACCAAGTTAATTATTTAAGAGTAAAAGTGGTATAACCAAGATGAAGTATGAATATTTTATTATTTAATTATAAAGCTTATAAATAGAAAAATTAATTATTCAAATTTCATTTCAAAATAATAATCATCTTTCTTAAATATTTTTTGTTTACCTGTCTTGTCTTCTCTCTAAATTTATGAAAGCTTTGTTCATCTCTTCTAGATCAAAGTGTGTATTAGGAATCTCAGTGGAGAACATAGCAAATCTACAAAATTGTTTTAGAGTAAGTTTCTCTTTGCCTTTTTTTCTTGAGTCAATTTTGAGAAGTTTTGCATGTCTGGGGACTAGTGTTTGCATACGGTCCTTCTAATAAGATAAATTTTTGTTAAGAAGCATGAGGGTATGTTTAGATTGTTAATTAGAGTGTTTTATATACAAATTTATCCTTCCTAAGAGAGTGGTGAAATTGGGAGCTTAAACTTGATTTGAGCAAGTTAAAAAATATAAGGGAGGCTAGTTAAGTTTTGATAATACCTTAAGATAGATGATTTGGATGTAAAGGTGATGTGGCCACACTAATTGATTTTATGTAGGGATCATGTGTTGTTTGAATATATTTTAAATGTTTGAGCTTGAGAAGAAATTGTTTAACTTAAAAGAATGGAATTGTTTTATATTTATCAATTTTGTGTTAGAATAATGCATCTCAGACAAATTGGTTCAAGTTGTGGTTGTTTTGAAGTAAAATATGCCATGTTAGGCATAAAAATGAAGTGAAAGCTTAGCTTGAACCAACTAGAACACTTAGAAGATTTTTTTTATTATGTAGAGTTGTTAGGTGAGCATAACTCTCACTAGCAAAAATTTATTTAATCAAAAATCCGAGAGCTTTGGTCGTTGGGCGAGCCAAATACGATGATGAGTTATTTAAATAAAAGCTCTTCGTGGTTCGATTGTTGGGCAAGCCAAGTTTCACTAGGTGAAATTAATTTAATTGAAAATTTAAGAGCTTTGGTTATTGGGCAAGTCATCCCAACTTGGCAAGTCATCTTCGTTTGGCAAGAAGTTTGTTATGAAAAAAAATCCCAGTGGTGTAATTGTTGGATGAAAACTTTGGTCATTAGGAAACTAAAAGTTGTTAGTGTGATAATGCCTTTAGTTAGGTGAGCAGAATGGTTGCTAGAAGAATTGTAACATGTTCTTAATTGAGAGGGCATTTTTTAAACTTTGAAGAAATGTATTTTTAAACATTTCTAAATGCTCAATTTTATTTATCTTTCAGTGTATTGTTATACTTGACCAATATATTATGTTTGAACATTATTATAATGTAATGAATATTAATTTTCAATTTATTTGCATCTAAATTGAGTTGGATGTATATGTGTATGAATCAAACTCTATGATGGTATGGTTGTGATATGACATGTGGTGTGTAGTGAACATAGTTATTTTCAGTGAGGGAATACTATGTTGAAATGTTCAGGATTGTTTGAATATTTGGGATTCTGAAGGAGATGCCTGAATATACTAATATTGGCCTCACATAGAGAAAAAATATTAGGCAGTGGGAGTTGTAAGAGATTTCTATGACCTAGTTTGTGGTGTTAAAAGAAGTTGTGTTTGGTAGGTCATAGGAATTCACCTTATCATATGAGTGAACTTATCATATGAGTGAACTAAGTTCCTATTATGTAATTTTGTTCTGGTGACAACTTAGCAAATGTAGTATGATAAGTGCAAATCTTTGAGTCTAATTTAACACATGAGTCTTTCGAAGTACAGTCAAGTGTCTATGATGTTGATATTAGTGACTTGTGACATGATAGGTATTCAATGAGCTTAAAGTTAGACACTTGATTTTGATAGGTGTTAATGATTAAAGTGAAATTGTATCCATTACAGTATATGGATGAGATGTGAATGCAATGTGTGTAGGTATGAATGTACGTGTATATAGGTGTGAGTTTTTTTTTTTTTTAAAACTCCAACTTACCTTCTGTGGTGTGTTTGTGTATTGTTTATCAATTACAATGATTGTGTGTCACGGGGACTAGAGGATGTTGCATGAGGACAACCTCAATAGAGATTGAAAAGGATTTATGTTATACTTTATTTTTTTTTTCTTAAAGTTATATATATATTGGTATGTAATCATTACTAGAATATTAACAAGTAGCTATCAAACAATAATATCACATATAGGATCAACCAACAACTTAGTGGACTCTAATTTAAAGTTAGAATAATAAAATTGATTATATTAAAATTAATCAAGTTATATATATTAATTTAGTATTTATAGCTATTTAAGTTAAAATCACTTAACTAACATTAATATAGTATTTATTAAAGTTAGTATCGATCTAACTAACATTCATTTTATTTAATTTTAATATTTATTTTCTTTAAGTTAGAGTTGACCAGACCAACGTTATCATAATTTGTTTTTACATTTATTTAAAGGTGTCAGTTTAACTAACGCTAGAATTATTTTTAATATTTATTTAAATTCATATTGGTTAAGATGACTCTAATCTTACAATCTCTATATGTCTTTGTGACTTAAAATAAGGATCGTAAATAAGTCTTAATTCAAAAACTCAAATTTAGATATGACAAAATATGGTAATTTGTGCTCACATTCTACTTCTCTCATCACATCTTTTTCTCTACACAAGATGGAAACTCCTTTCCATCTCACCAAGAGTTGCTCTTGATCTTCAATCCAACATCCTTCTCTAGTAAGAAAAAGTCACACATGTAAAATTTGCATTTATGAACAGAAAAAGAACAAAAGAACCTCAATAAGACAAGAATAAACATGACAATGGTGGAAATGAGAAAACAAAGAGAAAAGATGAGAATACTTAAGAGATGGAGCATGTTGTCCAACTTGTAGGATAGGAAGAAGATTTCATGTTTCTCTAAGATAAGTTCCAATTAATAATCACCATTTGACTCTTAAGAATTGAGATAAGATTCAAGAAACGTCTTTCACACTTAAAGTGTCCATAATTCTCTCTCAAAAAATTTAATATATCAAATGTCATTTTACAAATAGGAGAGTAAGTTATGTTATGAAATTCTAAGCTTAATTGAAATGTAAATATGTCTAGAATTATATTCAAGTTCAAATTTAAAAATGTAAACTAGTTGGCTAAAATTTGAAAAAGGCAAAAAATGGAAGAATTTGAAATTTAAAAATTCAAATCTAGATTCAGATCAATGGCTTAGATTGGTCCATGCTTCTCATGCTTGAGACATTTTCTCTTATTGTTTCACACTTGTCAAGCCTAGACTTGTCATTCCATGATTCTTATGCTCAAGTTATACTTTCCATGATTGTTTCACACTTGTCATGATTACACTTTTCATTGACTTTTCTATCCTGGCCAAAATTCACATTGGGTTTCATGGGTTTGATTGGCTTTAAAATGGTCGTTGCTTCTTAGATATCCGATATTAACACCGTATAGTTTAGTCTCTTTTGTATGAAAAGTGTTCATTTCAAAGGTGAAGGGTAAAAAAAATATTATTGATGAATATACTTGGGCAAATCTTGTTGAATTTAAATTGGAAGGTGAATTTTCTTCTTTTTGAGCTTGAGAATTCAACAAAATTTCAATTTATTTGGATTGTTTGAGAAACTCAACCATTGTACAAGGAACCACCTTTAAGCACTTCAAAACTGGTGGTATGAAATGAATTAGAGGTTTCAAACCTTTGTTATAGTTTAGGTCTTGGCTCTGAGAGGGAGCAACCATGCTTAACTAATAGAGGATGATATGTTACTCGTTTATGCATTCAAGAATGGCATCCAACTATATTGGTCTGCCTTTATTTTTGAAGTAACATTGAAGGAAAAAGGTTGCTTGTTTATCATCTCCCCTTTGCAATTTTTCTGTCCAAAGTTTTTTAACATTATGACACTGATTTATAAGGGAAAAGTACAACTGCAATGCACCCGTCTAACCAGATTGAATAAACTGCTCTTTATAAGATCAGGTTGATCAATAGGTTTATAAATGTGAGAAACAAGTGTCTATACTAGAAGAACAAAATTATCATATACAAACTGAGGAAGCACAAACCAAATAAAGGGAAGAAAAGTCCTTTCCTTCTTTTAAAGAAACTCTTCTTGTTAAGTAAGATAAGGTATATAATTATGAATCGAAACAATATTAAGAGCATAAAGATACTTTGAAGAACAATTGTCTTGCTCTTAAAAGAATTAATATATGATTGAAGAGACTAAATATAAAGAGTAATGGAAAAATTTGGTGATAAATAGTATAGTAATAAATAGTAGTTACTTTCTTCATGAGCATAATTTATGTTTACACTTCATTTTGTAATACTCAAGTGATAAAATTAAATAAATTTTAACTTCACGAATTTTAGTGTTTTTTACTTGAGTTTTATGATTATTGGTTATGTTTTAATATATTGTGTAATACCCTAGAAAATAGCTATAGAATAAAAAACTAACCTAGAATTTAGTTTTAGAGATAAATAAAACAGAATAATTGTTTAAGTAAATAAAAGATAGTTATTTACTTTTTATTTTTATAACAACCACCAACTCTCTCTCTAAGAAGATATTTTATCTCTCTAAAAAGATATTCTATTTTATTTTTATAAAAACTATCAACTCTCTCTAAGAAGATATTCTGTTTTATTCTAATAAAAACTACCAATTATCTCTAAGAAGATATTTTGTTTATAAAAACTACCAAATCTCTCTCTTTCTTTAAGAAGATATACAGTTTCATTCTTATGAAAATCACCATCTCTCAAACAATTTCTCTTTTAAAGTTTTCTACCTTCTCTCTAGATTTGTGATCTCATGGGCTATCAAATTGACAATCAGAGGACATCCCTAGATTCCTAGCGTTGAGTAGATCAAGAGTGTCCGATCAGATTCTTGAACAGAGTTAGATTGCCCGTGATTTTAGGGTTTTTGAGTATCTCTACTCTATAGAGATGAGGGAAGCTAGTTGTATGTTTTCTTATAAATGTTTGTCTCCTTTGAAATATAAATTTAATTAGAATTATGATATTTTGTAAGGGAAGTTAGTTTGACTGTTTTTGATATATATTATAATTATTTATTTTATTAAATATGAATTGGATGAATTTGAATTGAATGAAATGAATGTTTATGTATAGTATGATGTAGTATCAATGTTTGTGTTTGTGAATGATGTGGTGTGTAATCGAGACTACCCATCTCCTGACTCTACTAGTCATTGGAATCATAGATGACGATGACTAGGTGGTGAGAGTCGAAGGAGGTTCAATCTTGACTCTGCTAGTCATTGGAATCATAGATGAAGATGACTAGGTGGTGGGAGTCGAAGGAGGTTCATATGACTACGGCACGATGTGAAAAAGAACCGATTGGACTAGATCATATGGCTTAATAGATTCACATGAATACGCTACGGTGTGAAAAAGAACCGGTCAGACCAGATTATGTGGGTTAAAGGATTCATATAACCGCACTATGGTGTGAAAAAGAACCGGTCAGACTGGATCATATCGATTGAGTTTATATGATCGCGCTACGATGTGAAAAAGAACCGATCAGACTGGATCATATGGATTAAGTTTATATGACTGCGCTACGGTGTGAAAAAGAACTGTTTATACCAGATCATATGGATTATGATTATATAACTGCGCTACGGTGTAAAAAAGAACCGGACATACCAGATCATATGGGTGTCTCATGAGTATGATGTGTGATGTGTTAGTGATAATGTGATGTATGAGATGAATTACGAAAACTTGATTTGTTGTTGTTTTTGTTGATTTAGAAATTTAATTTATGAAAATACAATTTTTAAAACTCTCTAGCTTACCCTTCTTTTTGTGTGTTGTTTGTTTTGTTTTTAAAACTGCGATGATCGTGTATATTACACGGGAGCAGAG